>BNJU01005177.1_pt1 | contig 289586 bp, 310 predicted proteins | sample 8539281 | NCBI WGS metagenome assembly BNJU01 (sample SAMD00202456, study PRJDB9452) | human saliva metagenome | isolation source: human saliva | place: Japan | reverse complement strand
TGGACTTCTTGTTTGACCGCTCCGAATACCGTGTGGAATTTGCACTAGCTATGGCGGGTATCTCGCATGACCCTGATGCTATGGAACAATTTAATTTCACAACCATTACACAAGAAGACCAAAAGGGACGTTATTTAGGTCGTTTGATGGAAGCCTTTGGTCAAGAAGAAATGGATTTTGATTTTGAAAAAGGGGTTGCTCGCATCACTAGTACCACAACGGATGAAAATGGGGAAACGGTTGAAACAGAACGTTTTATTCGTAATTTGAACTATGAGGACGAAAATGGGATTTACCACGCGCCATCAGGAGGTTCCCATATTCCACATATGCGTGCCTTTTTTGCAGGGGAAACCGACGATGAAAAGACGCGCCGTGAACGCTTGCGTGTTATTGACCCAACGCAAGAATCGATTGATCAGTTGGCGATGGAGTTTGCTTTAACCAAAGGGGAACTTTATGCCAAACCTATTCTTGATACAACTCGTGATTTTGTCAATATTGAAACGGTGTCTGATAAAGAATTTGGGCGTGCAGCTATTGCAACGCTTAAACGTAAAATCAAGTTGGATGATTTTTATAAAGAAACCAATTCCATGATTAAAGAACGTGAAGGCGCTCTTGAACATGATAGTCTTGGAGCTGTCTCTAACCTTATTTTGGATGATGATGCTAAAGGGGTGATTGATCCTTATGGAACGTCTAATGGGGCTAACCTTGGTTATATTTTGTATTTAGCAAAAGATGCTAAGGTGACTGAAGATGGTCATGTGATTGCAGGGGAAGCTGAGTTTTCAGAGATGGGGGAATGGTTGAATGATCATATTCCTGGCATGGAACATGATAGTTTTAACCGTAACCAAATGACCTTCACCAATGCCTTGGTCGCTCTTGACTATGCGAAATTGAATGTTGTAGTGGCTGATACGGGTTGTCTTAATGCGGAAGACGCTAAACATATCACCGATAGTGGCCGTAAGGTTTTAGATCTTCATACAGGCGATAAGCTGATTGAGGGTCACGGAAATAAGGGGGTGTCTAATGTGATTACCTTAGACATGGATCCTGAAACCATTAAGGAACGTCATTTGGAAAATGCTATTCAGATGCAAAAGAATAATCCAGAGGTGCATATCTTTGACTCGCCACAATCGATTTCGTCTCGTAAGAACCTTGGTTTTATGCATGAAGCTATGGCGTCGGAAAATAAAATGGATTATGTGGCGCTTGATGGGACCGTGGTTAAAGATGCGGTTGTTCAAATGATTTACTTTAAGTTGCCTCAAACAGCGGAACATAAATCAATCGACTATGGCGCTGAAGATGCCCAAGGGGCACGTAATTACTCAACGCAGTATCGTCACGGAATGTCGTCAAAACTTGGGAAAGAGTTGTATGACGCTAACTTTATTGATCCTGAAAAAGTAGCTAAGAATAAATTGGAAGTCAAAGGACGTTTTGAACGTCTTGGTATCGGTGTTTACGATTATCAAAAAGGACTTACAGCTGATAATATTTCAAATGTGGTATCGTCCCCTGTAACCTTCAAGTTGAATGGCGATGAGCGTGTGTCGTTCCCATTGCATGGATTTGTTGAAAAGTTAGATGAAGTCGCACCAAATTTCTTGAAAGACCGTATGTTGTCGGTTAACATTGACATTGGGGATTATGAATTGACGTCACCACTTCTTCGTGAATATGGCGATGATAAGGTTAAAATTCCAATTAAAGATGAAAATGGACGTAATGTCTTACCGCTTCGTATGCGTGTGTCTGACAAAGAAGACGGTTTGGTTTCGTTTGGGAACCGTTATAACGCTGTCTTCAACAAAATGCAAGAAGGTGAACCTAATGACGTGGTTCAAAAGGCGTATGAACGTGCTGTTTACGATGATATGAAACAAATCACCAAGAAAAACAATATTATGAAAAATATTGAAACGGTTTCTTTTGTTGAAGGTGCAGGAACGGTGGTTATTGTGCCTGATCCATCACTTCCAATTGATTGTATTCGTGATGGTAAAGAAGCCACTGGTCTTGAACTTCTTCACCGTGACCCTGTTGTGCGTTCAAGTAACGTTGTGGCTACGCAAAATATTGGTCATGGGGATCCTAATGTGGTTCACGTGAGTGTTCTTATTGATGAAGAATTAGACATGGACCATGATGGGGATACTGGTGGTAAAACCAAGGGTGATCAACTTCATGGAACGGAAGAACAAACAACAATTGTTTGAATTGGCGCGTCCATCGGCACAAATGGAACGTGACGGCAAGCTCTTTCTTAGTACAGGTAGCCGTAATGTTGTAGCGGTTACCAAGGCCGCTGGCATTAACATTGAAGAACGTGCGGCTGCAGTAGAGGGTCGTGAAGCTAAAGCACAAGTGATTCATGAAGCTATGCTTGAGATGATGGATAATCCAAAATCTTGGGAAGCTGGTTTGGTATCCTTTGAAAATGAAGCGACCTTTAAGAAGACTTTTGCTAAAGCGGTGTCTATGGGTATTCCTGATGGGGAAGGCCACGCTGAGAAGTATCAAGAAGCATTGAAAGAGATTGGGGATCGTTGGAACAAACCTGTGTCTCGTGAATCGAACCGTCAAGAATTGAGTGCCCTTAACATGAAATCCGAAGGGACTGGTCGTGGAGGTGATAACTCCAATAAAGCGGTCTTCAATCGTCCTGTAAAACCTGGGGAAGAACAGTTGAATCGTGCGATTTTGGATGTCACGTATTGTGGCACACAAGCTATTCTTCAAATGAAAAAGAATGCTGACAAGTACGAAGAAATCGCGCAAGAAGTGCGTGATATTCGTGATGTTTTTGGTGGTAAGTGGAACATTTCACAAAGTCGTCAAAAATTGCTTGAAATTGGTGGTAAACATGGTCTTTCTGAAGACAAGGCTCATTTTATTGCAGACTTTGTTGGTCTTCATCAATCTGATGCGTTAACACCAAAGCGTTTGATTAAGGCCATGTATGAAACGGATGAATATGGCGAAGTTCATGTGCGTCCAGAAGCTAAAGATAAAATTGCTAAATTGCGTGATGGTATTGACAAGACGCCTGGTTATTTTGGTGAAGGCGTTTGACCAAGTTACCAATTTCAACAGAAACTTTGGCTTATAAGTCAGCAGGCGACTTGAAAGATGTTTTGCGTTCTGAAATTTTGCAAAATATGCATGAAGATCAACAACGTCAATTGCGTCAAAGTGACATGATTCGTGACTTCCAAGATGCGCTTTATAAGGACGCAGGTCTTGAACAACGTGATTTGTCTAAGGTCGCACATGCGGAACGTACCGAAGCCCTTCCAGAAGTGACACAAGAAAGCATTCAAAAAGAAATTGAGCGTCAAAATGCCGCAGAAGGCCCTGTGATGCCAGCCTATGATGATAGTTTCTATGAAGCTCAAGCGGCATCTTATGATGGTCCTATTTACGGAGAAGACTTGGATTATGGTCTTCCTGATGAAGCATCCTTCTTTATGCCAGCGTCACTTGAAGACATGATGCCACCTGAAGAACCTAGTTTTGATCCAAGTCAATTTGACATGGAGGAACAAGCTAAAGGTTTGCAACGTTAAAAGTTTGCAACGTTAAAAAAGCTTCCCTTTTGGGGGCTTTTTTTGTTATAATGGTTGTAAGAAAAGATTCAGAAAGTGAGTAGTTTTTTATGAAACAAATTGATAAAAAAGCCTTGGGTCAAGCCAAAGGACTTTTAACCGCCTTGCAAAAGAAAGAACATGTGGAAGACTTTTTCGGCATGTCTTTAACAGGGTCTTTAGCCGATGATGGTTATCAATTTAAAGCACGTCTCTTTGGGGATGATTATTTGCAGTATCGTGCCTTTTTAGAATTGTTTTTACAATCGCCAAAAACCGCACGTCTTATCACCTTGGCTCTTCTTCGTTATGAACAATTGAGTGATGATTTCTTTTGAAGACATGAATGTTTATGCCGATAAAGTGACCTATTTGACCAATTTAGGGGATGAAATTGAAAGCTTGTCAGATGAGATTGATTCGTATAAAGATGCGGTTGGTTTTCTTTATGGTCGTGAAGGGTTTGAGGACATGGATGTTCAGCATGCTTTAACGACAAAAGAGTGTTCCCTTGGCCTTTTGAAAACCATTTATCGTACGGTTGAACATGATTTAGTGGATGACCTTGGGGGTGATGACGTATGCTAAAAAAAGTAGCTAGAGCGATTCAAAGAGGCTCTTGGAAAGTAACAGCAGCGATGTTAAGTTTGGCTGTTGTCGTTGCCATGGGTCTTGGTGCCTTTGGAGTACATTATCTAAAGACACAAGTCGTTGAAGCGTCAACAAGTATTGCTAAGAAACGTGCCGCTGACGCCAAACGTGATAGTGAACAAATTCTTAAAGAAGCCACAAAGGGCGTTAAGAAGAAGGTTAAAGACTCACGGGCTGCTGAGAAAAAGGAAAGTCGAGCTAAAACACCTGATGAAGCCAAGGCGTCAAGTGTTTTGACGGATCAGGTGCGTGCGCAATTGCCTGGGGATTTGGTTTATGACCATGGAAGCTTTATTGTGAATAGCAATAAAACACCTCTTAATGCGTCGATTGCTAGTACCCCTTATGCCACTAATGATGTGGTAACGCATCAAGGCAAGCAAATTGCAGCTAAAGGCAATGCCCTTTTAACCAAACGTACCCGTCAATATGAAAATCGTGAAAGTACAGGAAATGGCCGTGGGGCTTTTATACCTGCTGGTTGGCATCAACAAAAGCTCAAAGGTAGTTATTACAAGTATGCCATTAATCGTGGACATCTTCTTGGTTATGCCTTGGTTGGTGGTTTGAAAGGTTTTGATGCGTCTGAAAGTAATCCTAAAAATATTAATACCCAAACGTCTTGGGCCAATCAAGCACGTGAAGATGATTCGAAAGGGCAAAACTATTACGAAGGTTTGGTGCGTAAAGCCCTTGATCAGAACAAGCGTGTGCGTTACCGTGTGACTTCTATTTTTGCGACAGACCAAGATTTGGTTCCTGTTGGTAATGAGCTTGAAGCCAAATCAAGCGATGGAAAACTTGAATTCCATGTCTTTGTGCCAAATGTACAAAATGGCTTTAGCATTAATTATTACGACGGAAAAATTACGCTGGATTAAAAAAAGATAGCCGTAGGCTGTCTTTTTTTAATCGTCAAAAAAGCGTCTTTGGCGTTAGCCAAGGCGACAAAACGACAGCCCAAAAAGCGCTTGCGCTTTTTGGCTAAAGAAACATTTACGATGACGTCTATATTTTGTTATAATAAAAATAAAAAGGATGTTTTGTGATGTTAGATCGTTTTCGTTGGCATGCAGGCATTGCCTTTATTATGGCAGTGTTTTTAGGTATTTTAGAACAAGTGCCTAATCTATTACTTGGGAAAATCGCTGATTGGATGCTTATCTTAGGCATGCTTGGTGTGGCTGGTTTGATTTTTGGCTTTGGTTATTTATTAGGTTATTTTAAGGTGCCAAAATCGTGGAAAACTTTGTTGGTTGGGTTTAGTTTGATGATTGCCTTGACGTTGTTAGGCAATTGGTTTCTTTCTTGGGCAGGACATTCGTCGACGCTTAATCAGGAAAGTCTTAAGGCGCTCAAAGGGCATGGATTTTATTTGTTTGTCTTGTCAGTCGTTTTTGCACCGATTATGGAAGAGGTTATTTTTAGAGGGCTATTGTTGGCTCAGGTGAGTTTAGCGTCCTTGTTTATCAGTGGTCTCTTGTTTACTGTTTTACATGTACCGACCAGTATTGGTGCCTTGGTCATTTATGGAGGGATGGCAATCATCTTTATGGGTCTTCGTTTGAAATCAGGGTCGTTGACGTATGGCTTAATTTTACATGTTCTAAATAATTTTGTTGGTGTCTTGCTTTTGTTATTTTTTAGCTAAGATTTTGTTGACAAGATTTTAAGAAGTTTGTTATAATGAGAATAGATATGGAAAGTGCCATATCCATTGCCTTCTTTCTATTATTTTTGCTCTGTTTACGTGAAGTAAGCGGGGTTTTTTTTCTTTGTTTTTTTTAAGCTTTTTTGACATCTTTATGTTATACTAATCACATAGTTAGTAAAAACAAGGAGATAAGACTTTTATGTCTGAGACACTTAATCATAAAACCTATTTACAAGTGCGTCCTTTGTATGTTTCGGATGCTCAGTTGTTTGGGCCTTTGTATAATGCCATTCAAAAAGATGACGAGGTGACCCTTTTGTATCCTGATACGTCGGATCGTCAGGTGGCGCTTGATGTGCTTGAATCGTTGATTATTTCTTATGATCAGCCTTACCATGATTTCAGAACGCTTTATCGAGATGGGCGAGGGCGTAGTGTGCGTGAGGTTTATGACGATTTGCGTCGACAATCGCCTGATATTTGTTTGTTGTTATCGTGTCAGGTTGATGGAAAAGCTATTCGTGGGGTGAAACCGTGTGTAGTTGATTATACAACGTCTTCAGTCTTAGCCGAGGTGGCGCGTGAGCGTTTGTCGGATGAGATTCCTGATTTGCGTTACGCCCTTATTCGTGAGCCGATGGATATGGATCGTACCTATTCTTATCAAGAATTGCTTGATTTGATTGATTATCGTAAGTTGTTGCCTTTTGATTCTAAATGTTCTTATGAAGCTTTGGACGAATATGTGAGAACGTTAGCAGATATTGAAAGCGCTAGCGATTGGCAACGCACGCGCCAGTATATCAAAAAACGCTATGACCGTTATGAGAAAGATAAGGCATCAGCAGCCTATCGTTTGTTCTGTAGTAGTAAATTTAAGGAGCGTTCGCTTGAGGATAAATTGACGTATTTGGAAGATTTGCATGCTTATACGCAGTTAATGTCTGGGTTTTATGCGGATCGTCATATGCTTGATTTGCAGTTGTTAAAAGTTCTTCCTCAAGAAAGCATGGTGGCGTGATGAGTGAGACTTTTGCCATGTTAAAACCCGATGCCCTCAAAGAAGGTCTTGGGTCGATTATTCGTCATCAATTGCTTGACGCAGGGTTTACCATTCTTAAAGAACGTTTGGTTTTTGCGACTAGAGAGCAATTGGATGAGCATTATGCCCATTTGGTTGATAAGCCTTTTTACGAATCGGTGTGTGCCTATATGCAGTCGGGACCCTGTTATGCCATGCTTTTAGAAGCGCCTGATGCGGTGACTAAGCTTCGTTCCTTGGTGGGCGATACAAACCCCTTAAAATCTTCTAAGACGTCTATACGTGGACGCTATGGGTGTGTAGGGGCCAATGATACGATTTATAATGTCATTCATGCGTCTGATAGTGAGGACGCTGTGACTAGAGAAGAAGCTATTTGGCTATGAAAAAACCTAACGACGTTAGTCGTTAGGTTTTTTAATGGGTTCGGGGGCGCTGTCAGCGCCAACCCGCAAAAAGCCGTTTTTGCGTGAGCAAAAACGGTAACAGTGAAAACTAAAATTTTCACTGTCTGAAAGGATAACAAGAATTGCCGTAAAAGGCAATGCTGATTATCGGGATCGAACCGATGACCTCTTCCTTACCGTTGTCAAATACTCTCAAAAATAGTATCAAATGGATATTCTGTTAAAGAATAGCCATCACACTGTTTTTGACGCAGGGTATGAAATTGTTGCTTTGTCGTATAAGACATAAGCACCAATTTTGTTGTTACATTATCTGCAACATCGAAAATTGGCAAGTACACCACGGTTTAAGGTACTTTATTTTTAATTGTTAAACAATCATGGAAGTGCTCTACCGACTGAGCTAAATCAGCATAAATGAATCGTTCGTTTGAACGACTCATTTAGAAAGTGTTATTTTTCATTGCGACGTTTGCGTCCTGCAAGTCCGAGACCTGCAAGGACACCGAGTCCTGCTGCTGTGAGGGTGATAGAACCCTTATCACCTGTTTCAGGCAAGGTCTTGTGACCTTGTTGTGGGTAGTTAACAGGAAGCGCAACCGTTGTGTCTTCTTGAGTGACAGCTGGTGCTTGTGGCAAACGTTTGGTGCTTTCAATAGCGGTGTTGTAAGTGACACCAAGTTTTTGTGAAGCTGCTGTTGTGCCAGCTTTAATAAAGGTGAGGTTAGCTGGTTTTTCTGCAGGCTTAGCAGGTTCTACTGGTTTAGTAGGTTTTTCTGCAGGTTTAGCAGGTTCTGCAGGTTTGTCAGCAGGTTTTTCTGCAGGTTTAGTAGGTTCACCTGGTTTAGCAGGTTCTACTGGTTTAGCAGGTTCACCTGGTTTAGCAGGTTCTACTGGTTTAGCAGGTTCTACTGGTTTAGCAGGTTCACCTGGTTTAGCAGGTTCTACTGGTTTAGTAGGTTCTACTGGTTTAGCAGGTTCTACTGGTTTAGCAGGTTCTACTGGTTTAGTAGGTTGAACTGGTTTAGTAGGTTTTACAGGTTTAGCAGGTTCACCTGGTTTAGCAGGTTCTACTGGTTTAGTAGGTTCTACTGGTTTAGTAGGTTCTACTGGTTTAGCAGGTTCTACAGGTTTAGTGTTTGCTTTGATAAGTGCGAGTTCAGTTTGTGCTTTATCGTAAGCCTTTTGAGCGATATCACGGTCTTTGCGAGCGTTAACAAGTTGTGTTTTAGCACGTTCAAGATGGTCTTTTATCATGTTAAGGTTGTACTTAGCGTTTTCAAGGTTACGTTCCAATTCTGGACGTTTGCCTTTAGCTGTTTCAAGAGCAGCTTTAGCATCAGCAAGAGCCTTGTGAGCGTCTTTAGCTTTAGCAACAGCCTTGTCAAAGGCTTCTTTAGCGTCACGTGCAACGCTGTTTGCAGCTTGTGCTTGGTCGAAGGCTTTTTGAGCTACTTCTTTAGCGTTAAGTGCTTTTGTAAGATTGTCGTTAGCGGTTGCTAAAATGGTTTTCTTGAGACGAAGACCTGTTTCAGCCGTTTTGTAAGCGTTTGTAGCGATTGCGTTTGCTTGTTGAGCACGCGCGAGGTCTGCTTTGGCGTTTTCAAGTTCTTGTGTTTTCGCTGTAAGGGTTGCTGAAGCGGTTGCAAGAGCTTGGTTAAGGGCTTGACGTTCACCCTTAATTTGGTCTTGGTAAGCGTTGTATTCGTCTTGAAGTTTTTGAAGAGCATTGCGAGAAACAACGGTTGCTTCAACGTTGTAAACAAAGGTTTCTTTTGGAAGACCGATGACACGTTTACCGTCTTTAAAGACCGCTTTACCATGACCTGTGTCTTTGGTTTTAAGGTTTAGCCATTCGGAATAACCGTTGATCCCAGAACCGTCATCCACTTTAACGAAGTGAAGAACATCTTGGTATTCTTTATAACCTTTACCTTGTTCTTTTGCACGTTTAGGGTTCACGGTTTGTTGAGCATTAGCAAAGGCGATGTCTCCTTCACTGTAAAGAAGAGATTCCAAATGTCCAAAGAGATTGTTTGGGCGTGAGTTTGAGTATTCAGAGGTCCATCCGAGCATCAATTGGTAAGCGTATTGCTTATCTGAGTAAATCCCGTTAAAGGTTTCTACTTTTGGATTGATGAAGGTTGCTGCTGCGTCTTCTCCAATAGTGAAGCCTTGTGGGGCGTGAAGGTTTGTTTCGTGACCAGTCTTTTGACGGCCTGCGTTTTCTTTAGCACGCGCTTCCACGTAAGCTTTGGCGCGTGGGTCAGTGACTGCTTTAACGCGGTAAGGAATACCATTGATTTGGCGAAGTTCGTTGATGTAGTCTACAAGGTAGCCTGTGATAGCGTCAGCGTTTGGTGTGTAATTGATCGCTGTGAAACCACCATCGTTTTCAACGTGGTCTTTAGGAATGTTGAGGGTTGTTTGACGTTCCCCGTCTGCAAGGATGATGCTTGCAACGTTGTTGCGCATGTTTTTGGTCCAGTTTTCGTAGCTAGTAACAGGGTCAATGGTACGAGTGTCTGTGACAATTTTGGTTTCTTTAGAACGTGCCGCTTCTTTGATTTTAGCATCGTAGTCGGCCAAGGTTGTTTTGATTTGAGCTTCTTTGTCTTGGATAGCTTGGTTGGCGCCCACAAGAGCGTCTTTAGCAGAGGCTACTTCGTCTGTTTTGATGGTAACATTATCTTGAGCGGTTGCAAGGTCTGTTTCGCTATTGACGCGTTCGTCATTAGTACGGGTAACGATTGTTTCTTGTGCCGTAACGTCAGCTTGTGCTTTTGTTTGGGCTTCTTGAGCGTTAGAAACAGCGGTGTTAGCGTCTGTAAGTGTGTTTGAGGCATCTGTAAGGTCTTGACCGCCAGCTTGATTGAGGGCTTCTTTAGCCGTGTCTACGGCTGCGTCAGCAAAGCCTGCTTCAACAGTGGTTGCTTTAACCATGTCGCTAGCTTGAGCGACGTCTTGAGTGTTAGTGTTAAGAGCTTGTTCTGCTTTTGTGACAGCAACTTCAGCACGTGAGTTGGCGTTTTCAGTAACTGCAAGCGTTTGTTCTGCGTTTGTAACGTTTTCAGTAGCGACAGCGAGATCGCTTGACGTAACGGCAACGTTTTGTTCCGCTTGTGCGAGGCTTGTGGTTTGGGTGTTTGTCGCTTGGCTAGTGGTTGCGTCTGCGTTTACAGTAGGTGTGGCAGCGTCATCAGCGTGAGCAACAGTGACGAAAGTAGATGCGGCAAGGGCAGCACCTGTAAGTGAGAGAGTTTTAAATGTTTTTGATTTTGACATAGTGTTGTTATCCTTTCATGTCTGTTTATAAAATTAGTTTATCTAATTAAAAGCGCTTTGTCTAGTGGACAAAGATGTTGACAATTGGAAACTGATTGATTTTTCCACAATTCAGACCATGGGCTCGGGGGCAAGCGTTAGCGCGACAGCCCGCAAGAAAGGCGTAGCGAGCGTTAGCATCGTTACGCTGTTAGGGTTGTTTATGGAAATGCAATTGTTTTTCCATAACCTAAAACATGGGCTCGGGGGCGAGCGTTAGCGAGACATCCCGCAAAAAAGGCGTAGCGAGCGTTAGCATCGTTACGCCATGATTGATAGGTTGATCATAGGCGTGATGTTTCAGCGGTTAACTCGTAAGTGTTTTCGACACGTGCAAAAAGTGACCAGCGATTTTTATAGATGCGTTTATGGGTTGTTAGGGTTAGTTTTGAGACAATTGTACCGTTTCCTTTAACGGTGGCTTTATAAATGTCGTAGTCTCGGTCATAAGCTGTTTTCTTTGACGGGATGGTTAGGATAAGTTCATTGTAGTGCGTGATCGGTTGTTTTAGTGCTGATGTCAGACGGATGTCTGTAGGGGCATAATGGGTGCGCTTAATGTCATAATAGTTGTTATTTGAGTGTTTAACTTGTGTAAGCGTGCTGTCGTCAGCGTTTTTGCCATTGTAGATAACTTTTGTTGTCGTTGTTACGATTGGCTTGTTTAAGCGTAAATCAGCGATGAATGAACTACCTATTAGAAAGATTGTTGTGATAGCAAGTAGTGGAACAATGATTTTTTCACGAATGGTGTATGTTTCTTTTTTGCTCCATTTATCAATAACATAGACAGCAAAAATGAAAATGACAAGACTTAATATAATATCTAAATAAGTCAATTGTCCTTCGGTTAGGGTGATCATTGGCTTTCCTTTCTAGTGCATGGTAATAAGACGTTGACGGTCGTAGTTATTGGCTTGTTTAAGTTTTTCAAGAAGCATGTTAAAGAGTTGGTCTGTGGTGTCAACCGTTGTTTCAGAAACAAAGAGGCTGTCTTGTTCATTTTCAAAGACTTTGTAGGCATTATCAAGGTAGGTGATGCTGAAATAATGCAGTTTATCACGACCCTTGTCTTCGATATGGAAATGAAGGTTAAGCCAACGGTCAGTCTTGTTAAGAATAGATGTCAAATCGAAACTTGGAAGGTCAAAGAAAGCCTTATAAGGTTTAATGTCTTTCTCAAAATTAATGGTAGCGTGTTTGGTAAGATCGTCTGTAAAAATAAAGCAGTTAATGTAGTGTCCATGGATTTTCCTTTTTTTAAATAGCAAGGTCAAACGTCAATTGAGGTTTGACAGGGTCATAGTTAATGAGTTTAAAGTCATCAGCTGTGATGTCATAGAAATTGGTGCCATCTGGAACATCAAGGATGAGTTGAGGGTTTTGGGCTGATGGCGTACGTTTAAGGAGTTCTTTAGCTTGGTCAAATTGGTTGTCATAGATGTGTAAATTATTGACGAAGTAGTAGAAGTTGCCTGGACGCCAACCAAAGTGTTTGGCGATCATGAGTTGTAGAGCCACATATTGCATGGCGTTAATGTGGTGGGCTACGAGCATGTCGTTAGAGCGCTGGGTTAACGTAGTGTCAAGATAGATGACATCGTTAACTTGTCTGACATCAAACATGACTTGAAAGGCGCATGGGAGAAGACCATCACTCTCTTCAAAGGCGTCATAATCCCAAAGAGAGATGACATTGCGACGGTTCCAAGGGTTGTCTTTTAGTTGTTTAAGAAGTTTGTTAATAATGTTATGCTTTTTAACAACAGCTCCGTAGCGTTCACCAATAGACCGTTTGTCGCCATTATTAGCAAGGTGATTAGGGACTTCCCACAAATTCCAATAATGGACCTTGTATTTGTCTTCCAAGAGGTTTAGGCTGTTACTTTGGTCTTGATAGATCCAAAGCATTTCTTTAATAGCACTTTTAATGGGAATGGGACGAAGCGTTGTGATAGGAAACTCACCTCGTGACAGGTCATAGGCGGCAAAACTTCCTGTAATGTATTTGGAATGGGCTGTTTGTCCGTTTGGGTATTTAGGACGGGCTTGTTGTGAGAAAACGCCTTTATTTAAGATATTTTGGATGTTTTCTTTAAAGAGGGTGTCTGCTTTTGTCATAAGATTTCCTTTCGTAAGGTTGTTTTTGGAAAGGCATAGTCATTATACAGGGTCAAAGTTTCTTCTGTGAGAAGAAAACGTTTTTTACCTTTGAGGTCATAGTAGATAAGGGTTTTGTTATCATTAGCATCTATTAATAAGAGGTATTTGACATAAAGCGATGTTTCTGCTGAAATAGGCAACTCTTCTTTTGTGTAACGATGAATGGTTCCATAGGGGTTTTCATTATGATCATAAAGGGTTAACGTTTGTCCAAAGTGTGTAAAGGTGACGTTTTTAGGAAGGTCTAGATCATTGATATAAAGAGGCGTTGGATTATTAATGTTATCAAAACCGTAGGTTTTGATAATTTCGTTTGCTTTTTCAACAAGTTTACTCATGGGTTATCCTTTCGTAAGCGTTTTTTGTGGCGTTTGGATGATAAAGGGGCTGATTAAGAAAGTCTTTGATTTGTTCTTGTAAGGTTTTATGATTAGTTATAAGGTTATCAATAGCCTTGGCATAATCGAGATAAGAGAACTGATAATCAGTATCAACAGGAATGAGATAGCCTGTTTGTGGGATATAGTTTTGATTGGCAATAGGGACATCTAGTCCAACAAGGGGCAGACCTTGAGAAAGGGCTTCTAAAAGACTAATGCCATAACTTTCTGAACGTGAGGTTGAGAGATAACCATTATAGTGCGAAATGGTATCGGTAGCCTTTAGTTGTCCTTTTAAGGTGATGTAGTCTTCCATTTTGGTTTTAGAAATAGCTTCTTGAAGGGTATAAACTTCAGGGCCTTGACCGTAGATATCTAAAGCGATAGGTTTTTGGTTATAAATTTCTCTATAGGTGCTATTGTAATAACCAATGGCGTAAATCAGTTCTTCTAAGTTTTTGCCTTTTGTTAAGGATGAAATAGTGACAAAGTGTCTAGGGGTGAAGGGTTTGGGGTCACCTGTGAAGCGGTCTGAAAAGTTTGTTTTAGGTGGGATGACGACAAAGTGTTTGTCAGGAAAGTGTTTTTTTAAAATGTTTTTTTCAGGGATATTTGCAACAGCAATTGTGTCAAAGGGTAAATGAAAGAGTTGATGATTGGTTAAGTGGTTAGTATCATTAGCTAAAAGACCGTCGGTTTGCGCGTGAGCATTAGAGTGCAAGACGGCGATGGTTTTAGCAGATTGGCAGGCTTGTAAAAGCTTTTGATTAGGTTTATAGAACCAGTCAAAGAAGACGGTGTCATTTGGTGTTAAGGTGTCTGCTAAGACAAGGGTTACTAAGTCTTCAAAGGTGTTACAAAGGGTGTTTTTTTATAGATGTAGTGGCTTTTAGAGATTGTAAGAATAGGTTCTTCGTCACGATAGATATGCCAAATGTCATAACTGTGTGTTGCCCAAATACCGTTTGCGGAGAGGTAATAAGTCGTGTCTGTTGACGATAAGGTACAAACGTCACCTGCGGGTGTGAGTTCTGTTACGTAAAAAAATCAATGTCTAAGATATTGGCTAATTGTTTAGCATGTGTTTTTTTGAGACATAGGGTGTCGTTATCTTAGCAAGATAGGTGAACAGATTTTGACTATAACCAAAAAGATTTTTGACTATAGTTATCATCTAATCGTGGGAGCTTTTGTGATAAATTAAGAATATGATGATTAGGGAGGTATTTGTGACGTTCGATTTGTGTGATATCAATGCCATTTTGAGTGGCGTCTGTTAAATTATAGGTGAAACTAAGACTGGTCATGGTTTTTTTCCTTTTTTTCTTTTAGTATAACAAAAAAACAGCCGATTGGCTGTTTTTTTTATAAGTGGTTGGTTGGATTAGATGTGAATGGTTCATTGTATTCGTAATGATGTGTTTGGACACCGTTTTCAATGGTTGTATTTTGATAAAGCACATAGCCAAGTTCTGGATGAAGTTCACCGTTTGGTTTAATTCCAAGTTCTGCTAATGTTGAATGGTCTTTTTTTATGTTCGGTGTTACCGATTTCTGTAAGAAAAAAACGTATGATCCCATTGCATGACGTGTGGCCACAATGCGTGATTTTTTTCTTTAGCTAGTTCAGCGTCTTTGTCAGCCAATTGTTTTTTTGTAGGTTTCTTCAGCTTTTTTTAGCAGCGTCATCTTTGTTAGCTAATTCTTTGGTTAAGCTATCGATTTTCGCATCTTTCTCAGCATGGGCTTTTTGGCAGGCTTCACGCGCTTTTTGAGCGTCAGCTTCTTTTTGAGCGAGCTTATCTTGATAGTCTTTTTCAAGTTTGGTAAGCGCTTCTTGATGGGCTTTGTTAGCGTCTTCAAGTGCTTTATCTTTGCTAGCTAGAGCTTTGTCATAAGCTTCTTTAGCCTCTTGTGCTTTTTGATCACGTTTGGTCAATTCGTCTTGATGCGCTTTGTTGATGGTATCAATGGCGTCTTGATGAGCCTTGTTAAGCTTATTGATAGCGTCTTCTTTATCTTTAAGAAGGGTATTGTAGGCATTTTCTGCTTTTTGAGCCGCTTCTTTTTCTTTCGCAAGGTCAGCCTTGTAGGTGTTTTCAAGGTCTTTGACTTGTTTTTGATAAGTTGCTTCAAGGTCTTGACGGTCTTTGTCTTTTTGGGCTTGTTTGTCTTGACAAGCTTTTTGAGCGTCTTTAAGCGCTTGTTCACGATTAGCGAGTTCAGTCTTGTAAGTATTTTCAAGCGTTTCAAGATCTTTTTGGTATTGTTTAGTCAATTGGTCTTGATTGGCATCTTTTTCAGCAAGGGCTTTTGTGTAAGTGTCCTTGAGGGTCGTTAGGTCCTTGTCTTTTTGGTCAAGAAGAGCCTTGTAGTTGTCTTCTTTTGACTTGGCATCGTTAATGGCATCTTGAAGGTCTTTTTCAAGAGTCGTTACCTTATTTTGATAAGAAGCTTCAAGGTCTTTAGCGTCTTTGTCTTTTGAAGCTAAAAGGGTTTCATAAGACGACTTGGTTGACTCTAAGATTTTGCCAGCATTATCAAGACGTGATTGGTAGTCGCTACTAATGCGCGTGATGTCTTCTTGATGGGCTTTGTTAGCGTCATTAAGGGTTTTGTCTTTTTCAGCAAGGGCTTTTTCATACGCCTCTTTAGCGGTTTGACACGCTTTTTCTTTATCCGCTAATTTAAGTTCATAGCTTTTTGTCAGTTTATCAAGTTCTTTTTGATTAGCGTCTTTGGCCTCTAGAAGGGCTTTGTCACGTTTGGTGAGTTCTTTTTGATAAGCGTCTTCGGCTTTTTTAAGCGCGTCTTCTTTGTCTTTAATAGTGTTTTCAACCGTCTTAGTCGCTTCTTGTTTAGCAGGCGTTGGTTGTGTGAGACACGCATGCTCTAATTCAAGATAACCCACAAAATGATAGCCTTTGATTTCAGGAGCGTCAAGGGTGCTGTCTTTAACAACAAGGGCTTTAGGAGCTAGGTCATTTCCTGTATAAGCGTCAGCTGAAAGACTGAAGCCTAGTGCGCCACCTGCAGCAAGAAGAACCACAAGGGTTGCACGTCCTTTTTTGTTTTTGATGATCAAGAAGCTTGCACCAGCTAAGAGTCCAAGTCCTGCCAAGGTTCCGTAAGCTTGAATCGTCGTATCCCCTGTGTTTGGAAGAACTTTGTCCACAAAGTTTTTAACAGGTTTTGGTAGGGTACTTGTGCTAGATGGCGTAGCTGTTGGTGTTGTTGATGGCGTCGTTGTTGCATCTTTTTCGTAGACGAGTTTGTAAATCGAACACCCTTTGACTTTAGTGTCAGGAAGGAGTTTTTTGATTTGTGCCACTTCTGTTTGTGACAAGCCTTCTTTATCGACATAAGCCACGTTACTGCCACCGTCGTTAGCGGTATGGAGTCCTGTCCACTCAGGATTATTTAGGGCAGGATTGGTGTCAGCGTGGGCTTGACTGGCAAGGAAGGCAGGTGCTGTTAAAGCGACAAGGGCGGCACCAGAAGTTGCTAATTTTTTAAGGTTCATGAATAAAGACCTACTTTCTTTTTTTGTTATCTTCTTTAAGTATAACAAAAAAGACCGAGGTCTTGCAAGTTTTTATTTAAGAGTATAGCCGAAGGCTTCTAGACTTTCTTGAGCGTCATAGATGTTGTCATAGAAAAGTAGATCGTTTTCGATGGCGTCTTCTAAGTTGTCTGTTTCTGCAAATTCGTCGTTGGCGAATGTGATCACTTGGTCTTCAGTTAAGTTTTCTGCGATAAGTTCATTTGAGTCGTTGTAGATGTTGTACATACGTGGGTTTCCTTTTTAGAGAATAATAAGTTTGATCATGGTATTAAATTGTTCGAAGTCTTTTAAGACGTTGTCATAATGTCCTTGGCGTGGGAAAATGGGACTGTTTAGGGTTTCCTTTTTCTTGATTTATTTAAAGGTTTGTGATAGACTAGTTATTGGCTGGGGGCGTAGATCTTCGGGCTACGCTTAAATGCACGGATGTTTTCCGTGCATTTTTTATAAGCCAAAATAGTCAGGGCGATTTCTCAATTTCTCTTCAATTTGTGGCAAAAGATTTGGGTTTTCTGCCAGACATCGGCTTTAAAGAAGGTAGGGGTATAGGTGTGCCAAATGGCGTATAGTCTTTAAAATAACTGTCATAGGCAACAACGCTTTTCTAGGACGGGTCGGGCGTTGAAAAGCAGTGACTGCCAAGGTTTGGATGGCGTTTGAGACAGTCTAGGACATGTTGAAAAAGTGTAGCTTGACCGCAATAATGAAACGCCGTTTTAGCATCGGCTAAAATGAGATGTTGCATAGATGGTTTCCTTTCTAACTTAAGATAAAAAAACCTTGTTTAAGGGACGAGCTTAAACAAGGTGGAATACTGTCAGCCTTGTCACATCGTTGAGAGGTGGGCTGTCCTATCAATAAAATTATAACATTTTCAGATGACAGTTGTCAATTAAACATGTGGATGGTTAATCGTCATCGTCATCTCCCCAACGGTCTTCCGCCCAATCAGGGATATCGTCGCCGAAGCGATCTTCTAACCAGTCAGGATACATAAGGCTCACCTCTTTTCTACGTTTATTATAACGCTAATGGATGGGTTATGCAATCGTTTTTTGAAGCGATTTGAGACGGGTTTGTGCTTTTGTTTCAATGGCTTTCATGAAGTTTTCCATATAGTCCCAATCGATGTCGTCTTGCGTGTAATTGGATGGGTTTGCAGAAGCTTTGAGGGGGAGTTTGATGGATTCTTTTTGCACCTTATTCCAAATAGCTTTGTTTCCATAGCTAAATTTATTTTGGATAGATGCTTGAGTAGTGGTAGCTAGAAACAGCAATTGTGATACGGTGAGGTTTTCATGAACACTTGGCTTTAGTTTGATTTGATAAGCGTCCCATAGCACACCTGTTGCTTGTGGTTGTGCGTAGACAAGACCCGTTGATGCTGCGCCATTTTGAACAATATCAAGTGTCATCGTTTCAGAGTCCCAATCACTTGAGCGACCGTAGTACATGATACCGTTGTTTCCTACTTTGGCATTAATGAGGGGTAAATTGAATTCATCTGATGACGTTGACGAAAGGTCTGCGTGTTTGTTGAAATCAGGTTTGATGCGTTTGAGGTCGCATTTGTCAAACAGTTCCCCGACGACAAACTCACCCCAGTTGCTCGTATCGATAGGCGTCTTTTTCTTGTCCGTGGGTTGTGGCAAGCTGGCGAGACGGTCTTTGGCGCGTGCGGTCACCCGACTCATGACCGTTTCCATATAGTCCCAATCAATATCTGTACTATCGTAGTTGGATGGGTCTGCGGAGGATTTGAGGGGGAGTGGGATGGATTCGGCTTTGATTTAGCAAGTACACGGGCATTGGTATAGTTGTAGTTGGCTGAATTAGCATTGAGAAGGCTTGCGACAAATAATGCTGTTAGTTCATTTAATTGTGGATGTCGAATGGTGTAAACTTTAACGCCTGCAATAAATGGTTTTGGTTGCCAGAATGCGATACCACCTTCAGCTCCAATGGTTAAACAGTTACCTTCAATAGTGAATTCATTATTAATATCGGCATAATAACCAGAAATACCGTTATCATTGTTAACAGCTTCTATCAATAACCTCATATATTGAATTCTATCCATATTTATTGACATTTGATTTATTGTGTGATATACTAAAATAACAAATGAAAAGGAGTATATTCATGCAAAAATATATGAAATTAAGTCAGTATGCAAAAAATTTAGGAATTCATTATAAAACAGCGTGGAGACATTGGCACGAAAATAAACTTGATGGCTACCAAGATCCTACAACAGGTACTATTTATGTGTTAGATCAAGATACTAATGTACCAATGGGTTCTCAAATAAGAGCCATTTTATACACACGTGTTTCAAGTACAACTAATAAAGCTTCTTTAGATGGTCAATTAAACAGAATGCGTCAATTTGCAGCTGCAAAAGGATACATCATTGTCGATGAACGAAAAGAAATTGCGTCAGGTTTGAATGAAAACAGAAAACAACTTCTACCGTTACTTTCTCGACAGGATTATGACGTTTTAATAGTGGAACATAAGGACAGATTGAGTCGATTTGGTTCTACCTATATTGAACAAGCATTGATCAATAACGGTGTGAAATTAGAAATCATTAATAAAATCGAAAATAAAGATAATGAACTCATTGATGATTTTGTCTCCATTATTACAAGCTTTTGTGGGCGTATTTATGGACGCAAACGTAAAGCGAAAACACAAGAAATCATAGACCAACTAGAACTAAAATCTGAAAGGACAGAAAATGAAACTAGCGTATAAAATCGCATTTCCTGATGACCTAATAAATACTTATAATTTTTTACAAAAAGAACTTAATCGTGTTTTATCTAATGAAGATATGCGTACATCTATTTTATCAATTGATAATGAACTTCATCCTGGTAAATATTGGCCACTATTACGTGATCTCATAGGTCAAGATACCCAATATAAATGGAAAACAGAGAAACGTTTTCCGTCACCATCTTGGTACTTTGTGCGTTTGCCGAACAAATTCGTCAAATTCATAAATCTCAAAAAGAACAAACAGCTCTTTATGACGCTCTACAACGTTTTGATAACAACGATACTATCGCATTTTATCAATACTGTATAGACAATAATATTCCATTCAATAAAACAAAAGTAAAAAATTTACAACGCTGTAACGAACGTCCAGAATTGCCGCATTCAGCTACCTTTGTACTTGATTTTGCTTTTATCAATAGTCAAGCCGCTAAAATGATAGATAATACATTCCATTATGCGATTTTTGACGAAAATAACAAGCTTATGTGGCGTCAATTGCCAATTATCTTTCATCAATCAAGTAAATACCAACCAGGAATGCGTGTAAGTAAACCTAAATTTTCAAAAGATGAAAACGGTAATTATTATGGTGTAGTTGCTTTTGATTTCGAAGAAAATATTACATTTGGTGAAAATATTGCTGCTATTGATTTAGGAAAAGTTAATCTATATACCTTTGCTTACATTCGTCCAGATGGAACGCATAGCGATAATTATTTTATTCATTCAAAAATGATTGAACGATTAAAACAAAAACTTGAAGCATTATATGAAGAAAAAGCAACCTTAATCGAAAAAAATAAGCGTGTTGATGAACTTTTTAAACACTCTGACTATATTCCTAATGCAAGTATTGACAAATGGAAACGACGTCAAGGTAAAATAGAACGTTTATCAAGAAAAATAACGGCAATTAAAGATGCTATCACTGCTGAAATGAGTGCTGAAATCGTCGAATTATGTCAAAAACATAAGTGTTCTACTCTTTTTATGGAAAATCTTAGTTGGCTAGAATCATTAGGTGGTAAATGGAATCATAGTGCACAACAAGATACTATTGCCTTAAATTGTGCCCAAAAAGGTATCGCTATTTATAAAGTAAACGCAAAAAATACAAGCAAGGCACACCCTATTACAGGCGAATTAGGCAAAGAATTAGGTCGAAATATCATCTGGTCAAATGGTGAAATGCTTGATAGAGACTTTGTTTCTTGTTTAAATCAAGTTCAACGAAAAGGGAAACGTCGTGTATCTCGGCGAACTGAAACAAAACAAGGGATTCCATTAAAATCCCTTCGAGATAAGCATCAACCAACACCAAAACGCACCAAACGACAAACTAGTCGACGCCGTGAAAACCTAAAAAAACTAGAAAATTTAAAAAATAAAAACACTTCAAGAACTACACAAATGGTGGTAGTTCTTCCACGAATTAGCGATGATATTCCCGCAACGTGGTCTTGTGTTGATAAAAAATCAATACAGAAAGTAACAATTGCATGAAACGTACAAATGTCTATAAAAAGTCATACATGTACATCTGCAATTGAACCATATGTTGAACGTGTGATATAAGGCGTATTGCCTGGTGGTAATTCTGATTTATTTGGATAAAAGGTTTTGGTTGTGTCGCAATCAAACAATTCCCCGACGACAAACTCACCCCACTGGCTTGTATCTACTGGATGTTTCATAGAATTCCCTCACTTTCTAAACCGTAGAAGGTATCAAATAAGACAGTTTCTTGTAATTGTTTCATACGGTCTTTTAATTCATTTGAGTCTGCGCCAGTCTCAAAAATATGATAGTCCATAGCCACTTTCATGAAATCTTCCATGTTGAGTTCAAACGGTACTTCAGGGTCTGGATAAGATAGACGTTCGCTTGGGTCAATGGGGATGTGTGTACCGTAACGGTCGTCTTCATGGTTAGCAATAGCGGCGACCCAATAATCTTCGTAGTCGTTTTCCCAGAGGCCATTGATGTCATGACGCCCTTGATTCTTAACTGTTTCAAGACCGTCTTCTTGGATGTAATAACTTTGAATTTTCTTGTGTTTAGGGTGCGGAAGGCCTGCTGTAAAAATAAAGATAGCGGTTTCCACACCGACATTGATAAAGGTCTTAGACGGCAAACGCACAATGGTTTCAAGCGTGTGGTGTTTGAGCAGTTTTTTACCACCGTCTTTATCCAGTTTGGTGTTTGGTAAAATAAAGGCAGCTTTGGTGCCAGTTGGCACATTGTCAAGAACGTTAGTCACAATTTTCATACAGCCATATTTACGTTCATAAGGTGGGTTTATCAGCACTTTGGTGATCTTGCTGTCACGAATAAAGTCAGCTGCGTCTTCACTCATAGCGTCCATTTGACGTAGGTTGGTTTACCGTCCTTGTGGATGAGCATATTAGCGCAGGCAAGGGCGTAGACTTTGCGATAGAGTTCAATGCCGTAGAGTTGTTCAGATTTGATTTGTTTGGCTTTTTCAGTTGCGACACCACCTGCTTCTTTCATCATGTTGGCCATAGCTTTGACAAGAAAGGCACCACTACCACAAGTCGCGTCTAAAACGTGGTCGTCTTGATGGACACCAATAAGGCGGTACATGAGCGAGGTGATATGGTCAGGGGTAAAGACTTGACCAGCGTCTGATTTCTTCTTATAGCGTGAAAATTCGTTGAAGAAAATCCCCATGACGTCTTCGCCACGCCAATGACGAGAATTGATCATGTCACCAATTTCAATGACGTCACTCAGGAATTCCTTGATGGCTTGTTGGTTTTCGGTGATAGACATACGAACACTTTCATATTCTTGGACAAGGATGTGGAGTTTATCATTTCGGCGACTGGATTGGTCGTGGTTTAGGATAGTTTCAAGTTTATCCTTAATATGACTGTGAATGGTTTTGTAACCTGCGTCTTTGACAGCAATTAAGGCTTTAGGATCACGGCTTTGGACCACGAGAGCGCAAGCCGTAAAAATCATGCGGTCTTGCAAATCGGTAAGGCCAAATTTGAAGTGCAGGTTGTTGTTGATGCGTTGGGTGATCGCATAGATGGCATTCTTATCAAGGGCTTGGTCTTTGATGTAGTTAAGGTAGAAAGACTTGTGTTCTAGAGGTTTGCCACTTGATTCAGGAATGTGGTCACCATTGATAAAAATGTTGGTTTCTTTGCCATTATATAAGATACCGATGACGTTTCGGTGAGTGGTGGCAAGAACAGCGCAATTGGTCAGCAGTTGGTCGATGTGTTTTTGGTTTGTGACTTCTTCACTTGGACGTTTTGTCTCTAAAATAATGCCTGCGTTTTTATCTTTAGGAATATACCAACCGTCAGGCTGATGGTGTGAGTGTGGATAGCCTAGATTTTTAAAGGAGGTGTTTTGTCCATAGCCTTGGTTAATGTTTGGTTCTTCTTTGTCAAAACCTAATTTGGTGGCTGCTTGATTTAGGACATGATCTTCGAGGGTGGTTGACATTTATTTTCTTTCCTTTCTGAGATAGTTTTATTATATCATAATTATTGTTAATTATTTAGATAAAACAATATCTTCATAATGGTCTGTAAACGCATTATTGCTTTTAATGGTCTTTTCGATAGGCTTTTTCATTAAGTTTTTGTACCATGTCATCGCCAGTTCTTTGGTTTCGTCTTCAGAATAGGTTTGATAGGGGTGGATGGCTGTTGGTAAGGACATATAGACAACCGCTTGATTTGGATAGGGCGTTTTGTCATATTTTAAAGACCTTGGGAAATTTTTATCGTAACGAACGGCGTAATCAATTTGCTTGTTTTTATCATGGAATCTGAACTGTAGACAAGGCTGATGCATGTGACCTAATGAATTGTGATAGAGATAAGGGGTGGTATCGTTGATGTGTGGTTTCATGGATGGAAAACGTTTGTCATAGTAGATGACAAACCGTTTTCTTCAAGAATGAGGGCGAGCTGTTTAAGAATTTTAGCGACAGTAAACTCACTCATAATCTTTATACTCCAATTGGTCAAAGGCTTTGGTTTCCTTAAGACTGTTACGGGTGCGGCACGCTTGCAAGATTTCAAGGTCTTTAGGGTCTGCTTCTTGCCAATCTTGCCAATGGCTGGTTTCGCTACTATAATAGAGCGTACCGTATTTGAAGTGTGGGTCGACTTCGTCTTTCCATGAGCGACCTTGCTCGTCAAGTAAGACCATGATGGTTTGGATATTGGCGTTTCCAAGACGGCTATCAGGCATGACGAGTTTAGCAAAACGGTGAACCGATGAAATAGAGACGTTGTTGATGTGCCACCAGAGGTATTCAAGGGTTTTTTCTGTTTGTGGGGCTAGTTTGATGGCTTGGGCTAGGAATTGTACGGTAAAGGCTTTGTCGATATAATTTGGCGATTGTAAAAGGGCCTTGTTAAAGGTGTTGGTTGCAATAGCGCTGGCTACTGAGATTAGTTTTTGTTCTTTTCCGTGGAAAAGCGGTTGTTTTTGATCAGGACGTGTTTGTTTAAAGAACAAAAGGACTTCATCATTACCCGTGTAGACGAGACGCACGCCTGGGATACCTGTAGCGAGGGCTTTGGCTGTTTCTTGTATGGTTTCTTTAAAGAAGGTATCAAAAGGTGTGTCCATGTCTTTAAGGACGGTTTTGGCGTTTCGCATGTCAACAGCAATGACAAAGGTATCTTCAAGGTCAAAGGCTTTGAGTTGCTGTTTTTCATAGGCTTTCATGAACTTGTCCATTTTACGAAAACTCAAGAAGCGTTGTTTAGGAGCGAGATAAATGGTTTCGCCATCTGTAATGAGGACGTGATTGGTGTCTAGGATAAAGGTTTCAAGGTAGTAGCTAGCGTCATGGTAGCGTGTCACGCGGGTGTTGGTAGCAGGTGGCGTGGTCTCAAAGCTGAGGGCTTCTTGGGTGAAGGCTTCTTTTTCGAAGTCTTCTAGGGATGGGTCATTTTTAATGGCGTTGAGCAGTTGGGTTTGGATGTCTTTTGGTGTAAGCATGAGGGGTTTCCTTTCTAGCGTTGGATGAAGGTTTTAAGGTCGTTTTTAAGCGTTGAATCATTGATATTCGGATTAAAATTAACCATGGGTATGTTTTCTTTCTTTTATAAGATTAATTTGACTACTTTAGTCAAAATAAAAAAGACAGCGATGAAACTGTCTTTTTCTTAAATTACAACAATCCTGACAAGTCGTTTACAGGAGCTGATTCTGATTCGCCACCGAGGTCAGCGCTAAAGTCAGCTGTTGCTGTGTGATTACCGCCAAGACTTGGAGCAGCACCACGTGTAGCACCTGTTGCAAAGGCATCTTCAGCGGCTGCGTCAGTTGCAATACTGATTTGGTAGTAGTTACGACCGTAGTTCTTAGAGTATTCAGCTTTAGCTGTTACCTTAAATTCAGCGCCACGTTTCAAGAACCATGTTGGTGCGCCAAAGGTCGCAGGGAATTGTTCTACATCATAAAGCAAGTATTGGTTTTCGTATGGGTCATTTGGTGTTTCGACGTTAGCGAAAGCCCCTTGCATTGGGAATTCAAATTGAATTTTAGCTTCTGGGTTTTGTTCAATAAGTTTAACAATCGCTGTTTTCACTTGGTCAAGTTCCGTGTCACGTGTCAATTTACCTTGGAAAGCTTCTGGGATATCTTTTGAAGGGAATTTAAGTTTTCCTGTAAGATCCAAGCGGAGGTATTTGAAGACAAGTGTTCCGACACGGTTAGATTGCTCACCCAATTCTTTAACCATGAAGAAGCTTTCAGGCACGTTTGCCAATTCTTCAGGTGTCACATACATGTACAAGACATGGTTTGGACGGGTTGGGTTTTGATCGTTTTTGTAGTGTTGTACGAAAACGTTGTTTGTGTTAAAAGTGTGCGTTGTGTAAGTTACAGTTTTTGAATTCATGGTGAAATTCCTTTCTAGCGTTAAAAAATAATTCCGGTTTACCGTTGTGATAACGTTCTCACTACACGATTGTAGTGATATTACCCTGATGCCATTATTCCAGACAAGAGGGTAGAGAGAATCGTTAAGGTCATTAATCCTTAACTTGTCTCTAGTATAACATTTATTAAAAGGAGACGCAAGGAAAAACTGTTTTCCTTGGATAATTGTTATTATCCTAAATTCTCGTTTGGCTTTCCTTTAGGATAGTTTTATTATAGCATATCTGAGATGGTATGCAAGGAAAAACTTTATTTGGAATGGACTTTCACTTTGTAGCGTTTGTCGTTAACGATAAAAAGATATTCACCACCATGATGGAGCTGTTTAAAGGCTGTTTGAGACATGTGATGGCCTAGAAAACCAAGTTGTTTAAAGAGTTCGTGCTTGTTGACTAAGATTTCTTGTTTTTCAGGATCGTGGGAGAATTTGTTGGCATAGGTTGAAAAAAGATATGTCATTGTTTCTCCTTTACATGCTGGTCACGACTTGCATGAGACCACGTTCATTAATGGTTTGAGCGTAAGGACGAGGCACACCAAATAAAAGACCCACTTGTTTTTTGTTCTTTTCAAGGGCTTCTTCAATGCGTTTCATAAGGCTTGAATCGGTCATGAAGATGTCATCAAAAAGAAGTTCGTAGCCTGTAAGAGCGGTAAAACCACCCCCCTAAGAGGATAATGGCGTCAATATAGCCTTTCTTACCAAAGGAACGCAAAATGGTTGAGACGATGTCTTCAATAAAGCGTTCTTTAACAGGTTCGTAGTAAGACAAGAGTTCTTTACGATAGGCTTCACGGCGTTTGTTTTTGCTTGGTTTTTCAATAATAGCTTGAAGGTCTTTACGGCTTTCAATGGCTTGACCATTGCGTTGCGCATTGGCAATGACTTCTTCTAAGAGCGAGCCATAACCACGTTCAACCGAGTAAGAATAGTTTGGATTGAATTTGCTTCCGTTTTCAGTGGCACGAAAGACAGCGATATCCGTTGTTCCGTCGCCAATATCGACAATGTTAAAGTCAGCGAAGGTGTAAAGTGGATTTTCATCTTCCCCTAGAGCTTTATAAAGATTGTCCATGGTTTGGGCAAATTCTTTGTCGTTTTGATCCAAAAGTCCAAAGAAGCCAGCTTCGCCTTCGCTACGAATTTCAACGTCTGTGATGGCAAAGGTGACGTCATGTGCTCCCTGTGGGGTAAAGACACGGATTTTATGATTACCAATAAGACTGTCACGGTAGTCGTCTACAAGACCATTGATGTTTGATTCAATGATAGGAACAGAGAGTGCTGCTTTTAGTTTTTGGTCATTAAAGTCATTAGCTTCAATGAGACCTTCAGCCAGGGCACCAAACAAAAGACTGGTTGCGATTTGGTTGTCTGTTTTAGGGGTTGATGCAGTCACGTCAAATTGATGATAGCCTGGACGAGCCATGGCGTTGTCACCGACGGCAAAAGGAAGGTCATAGTGATTGAGTTTACTGTTTAGAATTTGCACATAAAATTCATCGCCACCTGGATAGTTGTGGTATTGTTCTTCCACTTGAATAACGGTTGATGGCATGAAAATGTGATGCAAAAGGATGTTATCATCGGCTAAGATGTCGCCTTTGAGCTTTGAGTTACCGATGTCTAATGCGAGTTTCATGAAAATTCCTTTCTATTATAGCCTAGATGCTTTTCTTTTATTATAGCAAAAAAAGTCGCTAAAAGCGACTTTTAATGATGCTTACCAGAATTCTTTACCAACTGGTGCGAATGGATTGTCGTAGTTTGCGTTTAACAAACCAGTTGATCCGTCTTTACGATGATAGACGACGCTTACACGCGCGGTATCTTCGTTAAGAAAGATGAAGAAGTCGTGTCCAAGACATTCCATTTGATCAATGGCGTCTTGAGGGGACATGGTTTCAATATCTAGGTCTTTAATACGTGCAAATGGTTCATCATCAATGGCATCATCGTGAGTTTTTTCGATACGGTTACGCTTTTGCACTTTAGTTTTATGTTTACGGATTTGACGTTCAAGCTTATCCACAACCACATTTAAACTGTTATACCAGTCGTTTGATGTTTCTTCCGCTCGAAGCGTGACGTCTTTGTGAGGGATGGTTACTTCAGCTTTGGCTTGTTTATTCGGATAAACTTTGGCTGTGACGTGTACGATTACGTCTTCAGAGAAATATTTCTCTAGTTTGTTGAGTTTAGTTTCAGCATAGTCACGAATAGCGTCAGTAATAGCGATATTTTCGCCACGGATATGGAATTTAAACATAGGATTTAGGTCCTTTCTTTAGTTATTAAAGGCATTATCAAGATTGGTTGTTTGGGATTCTTGATAGGTAGTTGTTACTTTGACTTTTTAACTTTGTCTTTAGCTTTAGCGATAGTAAACCCAAAAAGATGGGCTTTTTCGGTGCGTTCAACAGGGGTTACCTCCACGCGCGTGATGACTTGATTGGTTGCGGTTTTGGTTTTTTTGTTGTTGACAATCAAATCGTCTTTATCCATGTTTGCGTCAATTGTGGTGTTGTTTTTGTCACGTTTAATAATAACATGGTTGTCAAAAGTATCGAGCGGTTTGTCTTGTAGGGTTTGTCCTGTTGTTCCAAGTGTCGATTTTGGATAGATACCACGATAGGTTAGGGTTAGCTTTTCTGTTGGTCCAGATTTAGTATCGTAAAGCACTTGGGTTTGCCCTGTAGCGGTGTAGCTAATGTTAGCCTTGGTTGGAAGAACGCCTTGATATAAAATCGCTCCTGTAAGGATGTAACAGATGAGTAAGCCAGCGATGGTAAGGACATAAGTGGCTTGTCCAAGGCGTTCAAACGCTGTAAGGCGTGCGTTAGCGCAGATAGGTAAGATAACGAGACAAGCAATAACCGTTAGAAGAAAGGTGCCAAGAAGACTAAGAAGACCGTAGAGAAGTAGTGAACTCATGAGATATTCCTTTCGTTTTTCTTTTAGTCTAACAAAAAAAGTCGCTTTTAGCGACTGTAAATCTTACTTGCGAATAAGGTAAGGTTCAACGGTTTTAGCGAGGCTTTCGATATTCAATGTTTGAACGTAAATGCGACCTGTACCACTAAATGGTTAACGATGCCTTCACCTGTCAAACCTGAATTAAAAAGACCATTGTCAAGAGTGATGTGATAGTCTAATGATGTTGACCATGCGACAACATGTTGGTTATCGATAATAATGTCGTCATTGGTGATATCAACGGCTTCGATGGATCCAAAGGCGTTGATAAGGACTTGGCCTTGACCTTTGGTTTTCATAATGAAAAGTCCTGAGGTGTTGCCTCCAAATATACCACTGAGCTTTTGGAGGCTCATATGATAGCTGGCGTCACCACTCATGGCTAAGAAGGCACCGTCATTGATGTAGAATTGCTCACGTCCGATATCAAGTAATGCGATTTCGCCTGGGACATTTGGAGCGACTGATAAAGAACCGTTAGTTTTAGCGATAACTTCGGTAATTAAACCGCTTTCGCCTGAGGTCATCTTGCGTCCGATAGCTGAAACAAGTTTTCCAAGGCCCTTACCATTACCGTTGAGACGGGCTTTTAATTGGATGCCTGGTGAGTGGAAGACCATACTACCACGTTCAATGTAGGCTGTTTCGCCTCGGTTGAGTTGTAAGATTGCAAGTGGGAATTTTTGTTTCCCGATGGTCATTTTCATAGAATTAAACCGCCTTTTTCTTTTTAGTCTACCACGACTAGACGTTCAAATCAAGAGGACTATGGGTTTTGATGGTAAGACGGTGTTCAGGAATCCGTTGTTTTTTGGCAAAGTCTTTAAGGTAATCTTTGGCGTCTTTGTCGTCGGTGAAGATGTCTAGTGAGGTTTCGTTTAATAAGACTTCGTATTTTGGTGGAAGATACCTAAAGAGATAGGTATTGGCGTTTTTGCTTTGGTCAAGAAGCGTGACGTCAACGATATAGCAGTTGTTTTGATGGTAGGTTTTATAGACGTTTTCAAAGCGTTTTGGAAAGTCTTTGGTCGTTGGGATGCGTTTAAGTTCTGACTGGATGTCGTTTTTTGTAAACATTGGTTTTTTTCCTTTCTAAACGAAAACGCGGAACGCGTTTTCGCCACACACAAGCGCGTTTTTCGCAACGCGAAAAACGTAAGACGAGCCCAAAAAATGCCGTAGGCGTTTTTTGGGTTAAGCGCTTTAAGCGTTCTTTAGCTTTTTGATAAGTTTCATTGTCTTTCTCAATCAAAAGACCGTTACGTTGTTTGTTAAGCAGGGCTTGACCAAGATTGGCTGAACCTGCAAATGGGTCTAAGACGAGTTCATTAGGAAGCGTAATATAGTCTAAAAGTTCTTCAAAGAGGGCGATGGGCTTTTCTGTTTGATGAATACTGTCTTTTTTAGGCGTTTTAGCGACATTAAAGACCGTTGGTAACATCTTACGGGTGCCTTTCATGAAGTGTCTTGGAAGGTTTCTTGTTTCCAGTTCTTTTTCGATGTCTTGAGCAGTCATTTTGGTGATGTTAAGATTATGAGCTAATGCGGTTGCTTTGTTTTTTTTGGCGTCAGGTTTGAGGCATCTGGCCTCACCTTTAGTGAAGAAGACGAGTTGTTCGGTATTTTTGGCTTTACGTCCTGTGTTTGCGACAAAGTCACCTTTTTGCCAGTTGACGGTGGCATAATAATTGAGACCTGCGTTTTGAGCCATTTTCTTACACTGATAGATATAGTCAAAGTTGTTGGCATTTTCTTCAGCAAAAAATTCGACCATAAAGGCACCGTCTTTTAAGACACGCGCTTTTTCGTTGAAATCTTGTTGCGTATAAGTAAAGCTGTCATAGTCAGCAAAAGAGCGGTTTCCGCCTTTGTTAGAGGCTTTATCGTCGTAAGGGTGGTCAGTAATCAAACAGTCAATAGACTGGTCTTTGAGCATGGACAGGTCACGTCCATCGCCATTGACGAGAAGGACGCTGTTGTCGTTTTTGTCAACCATTTGGTAGACACCACGAGAGACTTGTTTGAAAAGTCCTTTGTCAATGTCTTCATAGATACGGGCACGGATGGAATGTTTTTTGTCAGTGACGGTAACGGCGTCATAAGCTTCTTTAGTCGTGAAGGTTTCGTTACAATTGGTTAAGAGTTCGAGCTGGATAGGGGACATGTATAAGTTTCCTTTCTAAAAAATTAGAATAAGCTAAAAAGACCCAATTATTCCAGGGTCAGTTAGTTGTCAATATGTTTCAAGTGGAACGCTTGATTGTTGAGATAATTTGGGAGATAGGTTAAGGCTCTTTGATAAGAGTCTTTTTTTTCAAGTTCACTATATGAGAGACGATTTCCATCGTTAACAAGGTAGTCTTTTTTGTCAATAAAATGGGCGTGAAGTTCATTCAAATAGTTGTCAAATAGTTCTTTGTTATAGGTTTTTTCGTGTTCGTAGTTTAACCAAATCCAGTCATCAGGATGAACGTGATCGTACATCCAAAGAAGAAGAATGACGTCTTGATTGGTTGAGGCGCTACGGTAGCGTTTAGCTAAATTAATGCCATAGATGCGTTCATCGTTTTCGGTTTTTGTTAAGGCTTGGGCGGGCGTTAATTGACTAATGTCTTTAACGCTTTTATTGAGATGATGCATCAAGATAAAGAAATAAAGACACGGTAATAGGATAAGGATGTCTGATTGTGTCACAAAAACATGTTTAATTAATTTGATGAGTTGTTCATCTGTGTAAGCAAGCTGATTTAAATGTTTGGCACGATAGATGAAAACATTGATAATATTTAGTGTTAGGTATTGGCTAAGGGGTGCTGCGATTAACCAAAAGAGACTAGCAAGGCTTGTTTTTACAAGGTCTTTGGTTTTGTTTATACGGTTGCGTTCTTTGATAAAATAGGCTGTTTGTCCATAGGCTTCTAGGCTTTTTTTGGCAACAAAGTGTGCTGATAGTTCTAAATAAGAATATACTTTATAGTGAAATATAGTATTTTCTTATCGATGAGGATCTTCAAAAATTTGAAGACAGAGTAGGCCTATAAACTACTCTTTGCAAGAGACTCTTGGTATGTCAATAGTCCATTATCATGACAATAACGACGATGACATTCTTCAGAAGCCTCCAGAACCTGACATCTAACAGTACGACTGGTACTGCTTTTTGTATATACTGGAAACTCCAACATCAGAGAACGTCTCTGATCGATAACTCGTCCAGCATTTACATCAGCATTGCAAGAAAAATGACAATGCTGACAAACAAAATCTTTTTGCGATTTACGATTGTGTTTAGACACATGATGACAACGTGAACATTCTTGACTGGTATAAGCCGGATTAACCGCAACAATTTGAATCCCATATTGTTCTTCTAAACGTGCTAATTTAGCTTTAACAATCGAACGATAGGTACGGCCAATTAAACGATTCATTTGTTTAGACAGCCCTGCTGCTCTAAAATCAAGTTTTTCAACAACAAAAACACCAACATTCTTTTTAGCTAATTTGTTCAAAATACGACAAATTTCATTCTTAAAATAAGATTTAATACGTTGTTGCAATTGATTATAACGTTCATTTGTTGACAATTTAATAGACTGTTTTTGAAGGTCTTTTGTCAATTGTAAAAGTTCTTCATCCCAAATTTTTAATTTGGTAAATGATGACAATCCATGACGTTCACCGTCACTTGTTGTGAACATCGCCACCATGCCAAAATCAAGTCCAATACTTTCTGTTGAAGAACGTAATGGAGCCTTATCATAACCAACAATAGCTGAAATGGTACATGTTTTATCCGTTAATCGAACTTGAACAAATGGTAAACGTTCACCTTTTTTAAGACAATCATCTAAATAAGGATTACGTTTCAAAGGTAAGTAAATCGGTTTTCCTTTTTGTAACGTTGATAACTTCAAAAAATAATCAAAATGTGTTGCACTTTTTGAAATTTCCAAAACAGCAACTTTTTCATCTAATTTTAAGGTTTTAACACGTTTCAATTGAGGAAAACGAATACATTTTCTCGCACGCTTAATCAATTTACGCATGAAAAAGAGAATATCTGAAGAAACAGATATTGTTACATTTGCTTTATGTGTTTTAGTAGGAACCAATAAGTCACCTTCTTTTGTCTGGTGCCATTTTAAGTCAACAGACGAATGATACCAAAGATGACACTTATTAATACGATAGCAAGTAGCCAAAAAAAGTTCATCAGTAATAGATGAATTTCCTAAAAATGAACGAACCACATCTTCAAGTTTTGTTAACCAGGATAAATGAGTTTCCAAGGTTTGTTTATAACATGTTTGAACATAACGAGCAGATAAAGGTGTTTGAATCACGCACATTTCAATAGCTTTTAATTGTTCTTCTAATGATTGTTTAGGCGTTTGTCCTTTTTCAAGTTGTTTTGTATAACGCTTCTTACATGATTCAAATAAACGATCATAATCTTCTTTTGTTTGATAAGGCTTGGCATTTGTAAAAGGTAAATGCTCATTATCACGAACGAATCGTAAATCAATGTCTGATAAAAAATAAACCATTAAATCAGAATAAGGAGCTAATAAATCATTGGCAATGTTAATTTTATCAACATTAGCTAATGAAGGTGTCGGAATAGTTGCTATCCATTTTGTTAATTCGACCATGATTGTCAACTCCTTTCTAATTTAGTATTTTTTATTAAGTAACAATTTTTCTAACTGGTCTTGTTTGTGTTTTTGGCGTCGCTTAGAATAAAGACGAGCACAAAATGATGTAATAATCGCTGTAAAATCAGAGATTAAATCATCTTTATCATTATCTAGTGTTTTATTAGCTACAATGATCTCAAAGCCTTCTATATCTGCTAAAATTTCTAAATAATGAAAACCAAAACGAGTTAAACGGTCACGATGTTCAACAACAATACGCTTAATTGTGGGATCTTTTAATAATTTATTAAGTTGTTTTCGAGTATCATTCAACCCAGAACCAACTTCTTTTACGATATCATCAACGATCCAACCATTTGCTAAGCAAAAATCAACTAACCTATCAGCTTGTGTGATTAGATTTGTCTGACGTTGTTCATTAGATGAAACACGTGCATAAATAACTGTTTTTGTTCGTTTTGATTGTTCTTGCTCATCAGGAACAACAATCGTACCTGTAGATAATTGATAAGCTCCATCAATTTGGCCGTGTTTAAACCATTTATGAGCTGTTTGATATGTGACGCCCATTTTTTTAGCGTATTGTGATAATTTCATAAAACATCTCTCTGTTTGTCTTTTTTGTCTATAATTATAGCATAGGTACATTAAAAAAGCAAATTAAAAACATATAAAAAAATACATTTCTGTCTACTGGTTATTATACGGAAATGATAAGGCTTGTGAATAAAGTTGCTAGTATAGGCATGGTTAATTCATCGGTAGCCACTTGTTTGAGATAGTTTATTTGATGACTATAGTGGCGACAAATAGCGTCGATGGTGATACCAATGAGATAGAAGACGCCAACGATTGTTAAACTGATAAGGAGATAATAAAATAATTTCAACCATTCATTTTTGAGTTCTTTTTTAGTGGATAAAGGCGGTTGGTTGCGTTTGTAGAGCATTTTTAAGTTTCCTTTCTAAAAATTAGAATAAGCTAAAAAGACCCAATTATTCCAAGGTCTTTAAGCGAGGCTCATGAGTTGGTCATAGGCGTCACGCTTGGTGACATTATGCCATTTGACGGCAAAGTCCATGAGCATTTGATGATAGGCTGTCCAGTCGATGTTGGCTAGTAACTCATCTTTTTGGTCTTCTGTCATAGACATGAGACTTTCATTAAAGAAGGTGACACGTGCATCGTCAGGAAGGCCATTGATTTTAGTTGGTTGCGCTGCAGGTACGGTTGGAATCTTCTCAGCGTCCTTGTATTCGACAAGATGACTACCGTATTCATTGACAGAAATGGCGTCATTTTCGACAAGTCCAAGTTCGCCTTGTTCTTTAAGAAGGGCGATGATCTTAGGATCACCAAGAGGGTCTGTCCCATTTAATTGGTTGGCTTGGTCAAAGAGTTTTTGACCACAATCGACTTTCTTAACGGCCACACGGGTGAGTTTAACACCGTTTTTGGTCAAGAAGGCACGGTTGGTTCCTTTATGGATAACGTTTTGGTCATCAATAAGGAAGGAGCCATTGGTTGAGCGCATGGTCCAAGACAGCATGTGAATAAGTTTGTCCTTGTCGGTTTCTTTAACATAATCAACGAAGGCTTTACGTCCAAGGTCTGGATTAAGTTCTTGGTTAACGATGTTAGGGTTTTGAAGGTATTTGACAAGGGCAGCTTCAACAATAGCTGGGTGAGCCAAGTTGTGGGTGATACTTGGGCCATTTGATGAGGTTAACATACCTCCTTTGGCAGATACTACTTTCCGTCAACGAGTTATACTGATAGGTAAGCTGTTTGATATTATCGCTAGCTTTTCCCCCAGTCCACACCGTGCATGCGAGTTTCCCAGCACACGGCGTTCCATCTATTTCTAATAATTTTCTAAACTCACTATAAATATAGCCACTATATTTTGTCGTTTCCGACAAGTTTACGTAATTTGTTTACCTTTGTCACTTGTGAAGTTGTTAATTGTAGCATGGCCATGTACTTGTTAATCGTATTTTTATTTGTTGCATGAATTAGTTTGTGTACTTCTGGTAAAATAAGGGTTAAATTGTCATAGCTATCATCTTTTGTGAGAATCCAAGGATTCTTATGGTGACAATGCATGTTTGTAATATCTAATTTTACGCCAGTCACAGCACATTTGCCTTTTTGTGCAACGTATTTTGAAATTCGATTATCGTTATATTCAATGGTTGCCCGTTTATTGATGATTGGGTTTTCACGAAGATAACGTAGTTCAGATTCAGTGATATCTGGTAAACTTTTGTGTATTAATTTGCGACCTTGAGCAGTATATTTGTTAATAGCTTTATTTTTACGCATGGGATTGCGTGTTTGTACATAGCCTATAGGGAGTATTGGATATTTCATTAGGTATCGTATCATTTTACTTTGAAGATACGGATTATACCCTCTATCATTTCCCTCATAATTACCATGTTTTGTAAAGCCATTTGTTTTTTCTGCATTTGGTGGCGCTTTAGGGAATCGGTTGTACTGTCGTCGTTCGATATCCATTGCAAGAGCGTTTAGGTCAGCATTGACTTGTGTTGCGATCTTGTAATAATTATGAATAGCGATAACCATACTATTGTATTTACCAATTTCTTGAATACACTTTTGAGAATTTTGTGATTTTTGAATACGCTTGATTTGTTTATGTAATGATCTTTTAATTTGTGCAATAGCTTTGGGAGATACATGCGTTTCTGCAACGTATTTATTTCCTGATTGTCCTCGTTTCTTAGATTTTCCCTTTTTAATCGCTTTGATTGTAAAATCAAGGAATTCAATTGAATTCTTTTTAAGGTTAACAATCGTGCTTTTTTCTGGAGATATTTTTAATGAGAGACGAGTTTGTATCCAGTCTTGACATGCTGCTAGTATTTTGTGTGCATTTTTTTCATTATCCGTAAAGATAATGATGTCATCAGCGTATCGGACAAGAACCATTGGTTTTAGTCTTGCGCCTTGTTTTGTAATCGCATATCTAACTTTTGCATGTGTCGATGGACCGTTTTCAATAATTTTAGGATTCCAATGTTTTGGTTTGAATATTTCCCATTGTGTAGCAACCCACCAATCAAATTCATTCAGACAAATATTTGCTAATAGTGGACTTAGTATTCCTCCTTGAGGCGTTCCACTAGTTGGTTTTATTGTCTTTTTGTTTTCCAATTGGATAGGTGCTTTTAACATTTCTTTCAAAATAGCGAGTAGTTTCTTATCTCGAATACCTAGTGACCATAACTGTTTGATTAATTTGCTATGATTGATGTTATCAAAGAAGTCTTTGATATCTATTTTCACGGCATAATACATGTTGTTATGATTAATTTTGCTAATTGCTTCAGCAAGTGCATGTTCGGTACTGCGATTTGGTCTGAAACCGTAACTTCTTGAATAGAATTTAGCTTCGCATATAGGTTCTAATACTTGTAAGATGCATTGTTGAATGATGCGGTCCCACATTGATGGGATGCCTATTGGTTTTTTGTCACCATTTGGTTTATGTCTAACTTTTCGTTTGACTTTTTTTGGTCGGTAATGGTTAAACCGTTTTCTTACTTCATATAGAAATTCATCATTACTTAACTCTTCAAGGTCTTTGATAGTCACTCCGTCACATCCAGGAAATTTACTACCTAATTTTGTTTTCAATTCGCGGTAGGCTAAAAGGATATTATTCGTCGAAGTGATGATATCTATCAAATTATTGAAGTTTTGATTTTGTGTGGCACGTTCATATAAGTTATCGAAGGTTTGCGTCATATCGTAATATTCAGCGTGTCGCAACTTATTGTTCGTTTTTGTTTCGTTTATTATGGTTCATCACCTACTTTCTATTGATTTTGGTGACTTATTTGTCTTACCGGAATCCATATCAAGTGAGTGTAGAAAATTAATTAAGTTTTAAATAGACTAGTGGCTGTTGCTCTGATTTCATTACAAAATCGTCATTGCTCGTGCCACTGCTTTCACTGTTATTAAGAATACTTATGTCTTCGTATTCAACTTTACCTGTCGGCACCGGTACGAATCCGATACGTTAACAGCTTCCAACGTTCCGTTCAAACTATTATTGGTTTAAGGACTTGCGTCCCCGATTTAGGTGCTTCCTATACCCCGTGTCTAGCTCCATTGCCTGTAACAATGTTAGGCAGGTACATCGCGTGGATAATCTCCTACCGTTAGACAAGTCTTATTTTCAGACTTCGGATCATTTCTGACCCGCACAACTAACGAGGCGTACATTCGGAAGTTCGTCAGTGCTTTTCGCACATTCTCACCATGTCGGTTAACAGCGCACAAGAGAGGCTCCAGTTCCAATTGGTTTATTACTCCAAGTGGCTTTCGGTTACTGTTTTTACAGCACTTCGGGTTGCTCCTTGCTAATTTCACCCTGCTTTCCACATCAATCCATACCTGGATTATGCAGTTGGGAATATTACTGAGATAGCTTCAGGTCGTTACTCCGTCATTTCTATCTTTGTTTGAACAGTTATCGTAAGGTTTAATAACCTTACGCCACAATGTTGCTTACTACATGATTGTAGTTACTTACTTGTGAACGTTTCGCACCAACACGGTTGTTTGTATCTTTTGAGATGAAGAAAAGTGGTTCTGGTTCAATGTCAACGTGGAAGGGTTTCAACTCTTTAGCCACAATTTTCTTGTTGACGTCAATGTCCATGTCAAAGGCGTAAACACCATCGGTATTTGAGGATGGCATGGTTGCGCCTTCAAGTACGAGGGCTTGTGACATGATGTAGGTAAGGAGTTGTCCAATGATACGCATTTTAATTCCCTTGTTGTTGGCCTTGATGTTGGTCATAAGGGTTCCGTCAAGGGCACCAGATACGGCATTGAGGATCAATTTGTAGCCTTCTTGTTTGTTGTTGGCTGTGATCCATTCAGGACTAAGGTATTCAAGTGTTTTAAGGGTTTTCTTAATTTCAACACGTTTGTTGTAAACCTCACGGTAAACGTCACGTCCTTTACCGTCATAAAAGGCACCTGTCATGATGAGAAGCACGGGATAATAGCCTGTGAAGTCTTGGTGAACGGCTTCACCAACAGAGGTGTAACGGTAACGGCTCTTGAGGTAGCGTTTATCGGCACCTTCGATACGTTCGTCTTCAGGACCTGTGGTCTTGGTGTAGAAAGGTGAGAAGTCTTCAGGGTCGATAATCTCATCACTAAATTCTGTGATTTTAGCGAGTTGTGGCACCTCGTGATTCATACGATCTGGGAAAGATGTCTTTTCACGAGATTGTTCCTTAATCATGGTGAACAATTCTTTGTCGCATTGATTAAGCAGTTTAACGACATCAGCTGGAATCTTTGAGAATTTACCGTATTTCTCTTTCAGAATTTTGATGACTTTGCGGTCAAAGGTTAATTGTTCATCGTTGTAATCTTGACCGTGAATACCACCTGAAGAGGCGTTGATCCAGGAACGGGTTTCATTCCCCCTCACCGTCTACAAAGGCGAGGTAGGTACCGTATTCTTTAAGACGGTCACGACGGGCTTTGCGTTCTTCACATGGAATACCATACTTGGCAATATGGTCAGGGTTGTCGTTCCAGTTGCGACCTGCAAAGGATTTGTAGAAGTTGTACAAGGACATGAATTTGCCCAAATGGTAACGGGCGTATTTTGGATTCTTGTCTTTGATACGGTAATAAACATTTTTAATGTACCAGTTTTTAGTATATTCCAAAATGTCTTGTTGTTCAATGTTAAATTCTTTAGCGATATGGTCAGCTGGATACATGAAATCGACAACAGGAATGTCTTCGAGTTGACCATGTGGCTTAACTACGTGGACACCGATATCGGTTGAGGTTGAAGACAAATGAACAGGCGTGTCTTTGAGGTAAGGGAATTCTTTAAAGAGGGCTTCACGAATTTCCAAGTTATCCTTAAGAAAGCCTGGAAGGCGATGTCACGTGTCGCATAAAGGTCGTTACCGAGGTAGAAGAAATCGCTAATCGGGTCTTTAGAGTGCCCTGTTTTGTTGGATTCTGATTCCACAATGGAACCACCTAAGATACCTTCAGCGGTTTTAAGTCCCATGATGACACGACCATTTTGCATTTGTTTTTGGTTGATACGGGCAATGTCAACATGTCCGCCCCATTTTACGAAGTCTTCCACATTGCTTTTAAAGGTATTGGCAATGATTTTATCAGAAATTTCACGAAGTTTCTTGGTAGAGACATTGAGACGACCTGACATTTCATTTTTCAAAACAAATTGAATCAGTGGCAAGTCGTAGTGATAAATGTTGTAGCCTATGTATTGGTCATTTTCAGATTCAGTTTGTCTGTCATCTTTGTTTAAAAATTTAGCAGTGATAGATTTTTTTAACCGTGGAATGGTAAAGGCAAAGCGTTTCTTAAGGACAGACATGTCATCAGCAAGGTTGTAAAGGACAACCAAACGGTCAGGATATTTATCCATGTACTGTCGTCCCGCTTCGTAGATAAGCTCAGGGTCTTCCGCTAAGAAGTGACATTCGTAAACGTCATTAGCGTCTAGAAAACCAATCATGAAAAGGTTATCGTAGCATTCAATATCGTAGAAATATCTGAGACGGTCACTATACAGTCTAATAAGGCTCACCTCCTGATGCCCCTTGATTGAAGGCTTCTTTAGCTATGCTGTTACTGTTAGTAATCGCTTCACCTAAGACATAAGCTAAATCAGGGGATTGGTTGCAGGCTGCTGTGAACATGTCGATAAAGATTTGACTATCGTCAGCACCTTTGGTATAAGCCGTGATGGTTTGATTGTTATTTTTACGATACCCTGTAATGACAAAAAGAGCGCTTTCAGGTGGGTTTGTGATAAAGTCGCCTGTTTGACTGGCTAAATTTTGAATGAGTTGTTGAGCCACATGGTAGCTTTTTTGTTGTTCAGGTGTTGCCATCTTAATCCTCAATAAAGCTTTCTTTGATCGCTTTCATGGCGTCTGTGACAGCTTCATCAAACGTTTTGATGTTTTCTTTGATGTCGTCTTCAGGCATACCCATTTCTTTGAGTTCTTTTTTCATCTTGTCTAGTTCTTTGAAATAGTCTTCATTGGTCATTTGTTTAGAGGCACGAAGAAGTGCAAGGTTTGTAATGTGTTCCATTTCAGATTCCATTTTTTCGTGGATAAATCCTTCTTGGAAAGCTTCCATACTTTCTTCGGTTAGGTTTGCAATAGCGTGACCAAAGAGATGTGCCAAGTCAGGATCTTCATTTAAAGCAGCGCTAATATGACTTACGAAATGATTAGCATCATCCATGTATTGAACGATTGTTGTTTCGAGTTCATTATTGTCTACTTCAATAGTGCTTAATTGAAAAAGACTGACGTCAGCGTCTTTTTTTGCTTCTGCGAGTTCTTTAAGGTATTTTGTAGCGTCTTTAACGGCTTTGATTGATTCTTTTGACATGGTTTAATTTCCTTTCTTAAGAGCTTGTTCAGCGTCGAAGACCCCCTGTGAAAGGGTGTCGTAGCTGTCTTGGTTGAGGTTGGCAATCGTTTGACCCATTAGGTAGGCGAGTTCAGGACTTTGATCCATGGCTGTTTTAAGGAGAGTTACTAAGAGTCCGGGGTCGTCTTTAAAAGCGTTGAAACTAACGACGGCATTGTCATTATCTAAATAGCAAGTGGCGCTTAAAATGGCAACGGGCGTTTGTGTTTTAACGAGAGCCCCTTTTTTAGCGGCAATGATATTGAGTTTATCGATGCTGTCTTTTAAGGTATCTTGAAATAGGGTTGACATTATTAAACCTCTCTTTCAAATAGGCGAGCAAGGATAGCAAATTGACTTTCCAAGTGTTCTTCGGTGTCAAATAGAGTGTATCCAAGTTTAGTGTTAATGGTTTTAGCTAAGGTGTGATAGTCTTTGGGATTGGAACTATTACTAATAGCTATAATGTGTTCTTTGATGGTTTCAGTCATTGAATATTACTTTCTAGGCGTTTGCGGCATCTTTAAAGCCTTTTCCTGCTTTAAAGGTGATACGGTTGTAAGGGTCGATCGTAAGAGGTTTTTTAGTGAGTGGGTCAATTCCTTTACGGGCTTTTTGAGGTCGGATTTCATAAGAGCCGTGGTTGTGGATACGGAGTGTTCCTTCTTGGATGGTGACGTCTTGAATAGAAGTCAAGACTGCATTGACGGCTTGTTCAGCGTCTTTTTTAGTTCCTCCGAGTGTTTGTTGAACGTGATTAATAAGGTCAGTTTTATAGGCCATGAAAGGCTCCTTTCTGTTGATTAGGGATTTCAAATTGACTTTCGTCAATTTGTTGGTCTTGAGTAACGAGAAAATCGTCACTAAGATTATTAATAAGATGTTTGGTACTTTCAATCTTAACAGTAGCGAAGTTTTTAAAAGGCGTGTCTTCAAAGAGGTCTTTGAGGGTGTCTAAATCTTTGGTCAAAGCTTCTTTATCGATGTCAAAACCTGTAAAGCCTTCGTCTTTTAGAAAGGCAATTTGGTCACTACGTTTGAGTCCTGAAAGAATGGAATCATCTTTATGTCTAAAGTTTTGAGCGTTTTCAGGAACATCTTCATCTAGCCAATCCATGTTATACTTTTCTTCCATGGTATCAAACCAATCAAGCGGAAGGGTACGTCCATAGTCCATGTTGACGAGGCGGGTTTTGCCTGTGTTGATGTTATGGGCAGTTGTAAAGTTCGATGGATTGTTGAGACGGTCAGTGTTTCCAACCATGATATCAAAAGCCGCTTGTTGAATGAGAAAATCATGCGCGTGTTCATGGGTGACGCCATAATTTTCAAAGAGTTTGATGAGGTTGTTGAAACGTTCTTTACTTGGACGGTCAACAATTTGTTCGGCAAAGGTTTCGATGTTAGTGAGAGCGCCAACTTCGTAAAAGTGACGGTCTGTGGGATTACCGTAGGCCAATGCGACTTCCATTTCACCAGGTTGGAGGAAGTTTTTAGACAGGGTACCTGTACGCCCATCGTCTGTTTTGATGAAGTCATAGGTGACACAATCAAAGTTTTTAGCATTTTTGATGTGTTTGGCAATGGTACCTGTTATTGTCTCAGAGACACTTGAGTAGTGGTTGTTAAAACCATTTTCCCAAACGCCATTAACGTCAGGACGAAGGTCGTCTAACTTAACAAAATGGGCTGTGCCATCAATTAAGACATTGTCTTTCAATTGCATGCCTGCAATATTGGTGTTTCCAAAATCATCAGAAAGGCTGATGATATGGTTGCTTAAGGTGGCGTGTTTAGGTCTCATCATCGGTCAACACCACCTTTAAATTGTGTTGCATGGGTGCTGAAAAGCCAATGTGTTTGATTTCAAAGAGCAAATCTGCAAGGGATTTGTTATGGTAGCCCATGTAGTGATTGAAGGTTTTTTCAAGTCCTGAATAGGTAAAATTCGAAGGCTTGACTAAACGGTTGGTAAAGGGTGAGTCAAAATGATACAAAACGGTGACCGTTTTGTTATCGTTATCAATGGCAAATTGATGGGTTTTAACATCACTTAAATAAAGGGTTATATTTGGCAAATAAGGCGTGCCTCCTTTCTGTAGCTTACTGTTATTATATCAAAAAAATAGGGGATTCATGTAAAGAAATTTTCAGGCAAATCAAGGGAGCTGAGAATCTGATTGAGTTTCTTTTTAAGCCCTTTGAAGTTTTTTAGGGCTTCTTGATTTTCAGTGGTTGGAAAACCTGTTGCGATTTGGTTGTAGAGGTTAAAGAAGTCTAAGAAGGTGCTTTGAGATTCTTTTAAGACTTGTTGCGCATATTTGTAGCGACTTCTTGCAATGAGCTCTTGATGCTCTTGATCAAGGGCTTTTGCGAAGTCTGTCAAGGTTTCAATGCTGTCTTCGGTGAAAGCTGATGCGTTTTGGGCTTGGATGACGGTTTTTCGAAGTTCATCTGCGATAATTTTTTCCATGTCTTCAGCATTTTCAAAGATAGTGATAAGTTTATAGTTACTTTCGTCAACAACAATGATTGGTGTGAATTCTTGTTCAAGCCATTTGACTGGTTTAATAAGATGATAAGCTGTGTAATGGTTATCAAAACGATTGGTAATGGCTTCGTCTCTTTCCATTTTTGAGAAACAAGGTGACATGAAGCTTTTCCAATCGGTAGTGTGATAACGTTCGTCTAATCGGTCTTTGAAATGTGCGACGGGTACATATTTGTCAAAATTGGATAGACCCATGGGAATGTGTCCTTTCTATTATTTGTAGGGCGCCCAACTAAAGGTAAGGGTGAGGGTTTTGTTTGGGCTTGTAATAGTGCAACTGTTGTTTTTCTCATCGACAGATAGTGATGTAATGTGGGTTACGGTTTCGTTTTTGAGAACTGTTTTGATAGCCTTATAGACGTCAGTATAGTATTGAGACGTTTTTCGATAATGTCAATATTAAGTTTTTTTGAGAACATAAGATGTTTTCCTTTCTTTTTTCGGGACGACTGTCCGTCGCCCATAACATAAACCATGGGACACGGGCGAGACGACCGTGAGGTCGGCTTGTGCCCGCACAAAAGCCGATTGGGAGCGTTAGCTCCCACGGTAGCCTGATGAGGCGAAAAAACCCTAGTGCCAATTATTTCAAGCAATAGGGCTAGATTGATTAGAGCGTTGGATAATCGCCATTGTAGCTGACTTCATCAACCGCTAAACCGTTAATGGCACGGTAGGTCGCCATTTCAATATGAGCAAGGCTTGGTTGGTTGGCGTAGGCGAAGGGGATTTTGTTGTCTTTTAGAAGACCAACAAGGTAACCTGCCATAGCGTGATTAAGTCCTGTTTTAGCGATGACAACGGCGTCAACGTCTTTAAGGGCTTTGGTACATTGGGTGACAAAGGTTTGGTAGTTGATGTCATGGTCAACAATGTTTAGTGCTTTGATGTGTTTTTCGTCTTCAAAACTTTTGATAAGGTTTTGACGGACGTTTTGCGGAAGACCTACAATAGCGATGGTTTTTCCTGTAAGGTCAAAGTTAAGATTGGATTTTGAGTCTTCTGATTTTTGAGTGGCCTTTTTGGTTTTTGTTGGTAGCGTTTTAGGTTGTGGTTGGGTGTAGTCATAACGGTGAACCCATTGAACGTGAGGATAACCATTATCTTTAATAATAAGGTCAACAATATCACCGTGTTTGATTTTTTTGGTTTCCGCTAATTGACGAAGGTAGAAAAGTCCTATTTCTGAACCTGCGTCTTTTAAGGTATTTCCATTAATGTCTTTTTTGATATAGAGTTCACCTGTTTTATAGTCTGTTTCAACAAGGGCCTTTTCAAAGAGATGTAAGGGTTTGACATCGCCTGTGTCAACGGCATTATAAAGGGTTTTAATATCGTAAAGAATGCCATCATTTTTTTTAAATTGGATGTGATCGCCGTGTTCAAAGCCGATGGTTTTGTATTCACTGACACCGCCTTCATGAAGGATTTGGTTTTGAGCATCAATAATGCTATATCCGCCAGGTTGAACAATGACCGTTCCTTCTAGGAGTTTTGGCAGTTCTTTTTTTGGAGGTTTCTTTAGGCTGTTCTTCTTTAGGTTGTTCTTCTTTAGCTTGTTCTAAAAGAGGTTTTAGGAAGTCTCCAAATTCTTGATTAGAGTAGCCTAAAAAGTCTTTGGCAGCTTGAACTTGGTCAAGGCTACCGTTTAGGAGGTGTTCTTTAATGCGTCTTCGCATAATGTCGTCAAAGGTTGTTACCATTGGTATCCTTTCTATTTTTCAATTTTTAAAATAGCGAGTGTAATGAGAATAGCTAAAGCGATAAGTGTCCCACTATAAGAGAGAGTTTCTGTTAGAGCGCTAAAGCTATGATTAGGAATAGTGGAAATAAGTGGGTATTGTTTGATGTGTTGAATCAGAGGAATGAGTTCGATGATTTGAAAGACAAAGGGAACCAAGAGAAAGAGACCTAGAGCGAGGCTTTTCAGAGGTCGTTTGTCGAAAAGGTAGAGTAAAATAGCTGTGGTCATACTTAGACCTAAATAAGATAAGCTAGCAAAAATCAAGGGTTTAAGCTCCTTTCATGGCATCTTTATAGTCTTCTAGGGTTGCGATTTCAGTGTAGTCAGGGTTGCTTTGATAATTTTCGATAAGTAGTCTGACAGCTTTTTGTGTGGCGTTTTCGCTAGTAATGAGACCTGCTGAATAAGGAGAGACAAAACAACTGGTTGACCACCCCCAGATAAAGGTTTTATTAGTGTGGTCAATCATGACGAAAAAGCGATTTCCCACATTGGTCAGCGCGTGAAATGGTGGCTTCAGCAGTAGATTTGTTAAAGGTTGGCATAAAATTTCTTCTTTCTAATAGTTCTCATAAGTGACGTTAAGATAAGCTTCTCGCATAAATTGTGAGGGTTCTAGTTTTCCTTCAAAGCCTTGACGGTACATGGCTTCACAAATAACGAGCATTTTACGGGCACGGGTAACCGTAACGTAGGCAAGGTTGCGTTCATCTTCAAGGTTTCCTTCTTGAAGGGCCATTTGACTTGGGAAGGTTCCTTGTTCCATACCAATGACAAAGACATAATCCCATTCGAGTCCTTTACTAGAATGTTCCGTGGTGAGAAGGACACCGACATTTTCAATGTTTGCAGTTTCTTTAATAGACATTTCATCGGTAAAGTCAAGGACACGGTCATAAAGAGTCCCACGCGCATAATCTTGCTCATAACGGGTATCAAATTCTTTAACCATGTCTTTAAGGAGACGGATGTTTTCTTTGTCGGTTTTATTGTCTTTTTTATCGTTAATCCATTGTTCGTATTCCGAAATTTGATAAATCAAATTGACAACGTCTGTTAAGGTACGGTTGTCATCTTGGGCAATACGTTGGAGTTCTTGATAGATACGACGAACATCTTGGCTGTTTTTTTGAAGGGCTGGACTGAGGTCATAAATATGGTCAGATAAGAGGTATTCAATAACACTCATGTCTTCTTCACGGGCATTGTTGAGAAGTTTTTCGGTTGATTTAATCCCAATGCCACGTTTTGGACGGTTGATGATGTTTAAGAAGGCAAAGGAGTCTTTTGGGTTGACCATAACTTGGAGGTAGTTGAGCATGTCTTTAACAATATCAGAACTCATGAAATCTGCAAATTTGGTTTGGTCATTAAGGGTCACATTGGCTTGATGGAAGGCTTTTTAATAGGGGCGACAAGACGTCGGTCACGGACAAGGACAGCGATATTGTTAGGCATAATGCCTCGGTTAAGAAGCTTTTGAACGGATTCCACAAGGAAGGTTGTTTCTGTGGCTGTTGAACTGGAACGGACACGATGAACGCCTTCAAACTCTTCATCAAGTGCTTTGGCAGCAATAAGGGGTCTGCGGAAGTCTCTACCTGTGTTGTTGTTTTTGATAATATTATTAGCAACGTCCAAAATAGGTTGGTAAGACCTGTAATTGATGTGGAGGTTGACCACGTCACCTTCGTTAGCGTGATTGATCATAAAGTCTGATTGACCGCCACGAAAGGCGTAGATGGCTTGGTCAATATCGCCAATGAGGGTCAAGTTATCATCAGAAATAAAGCGAACAAAGGCATCTTGAAGGGCATTGGTATCTTGATACTCGTCGCAAAAGATGTAAGCGGCACTTTCCTTAAATTCTTCTAGACCACCTTCTCGCCCTAAGAGATAGGTGAGAAAGAGAATATGGTCATAGGTCATGACTTGGTTTTCCAGGGCTTTTTCAAGACTACGGCGGAAAATGTCATGAAGGGTTGGAACTTTGATTCCACGTGAGCCTTTTTCAACAAACCGAATGGTCTTAAGGTCATAGATACCATTAAATAAGTCATCAGGATTAGCGTGGTTAATAAGTTTAGACAAGCTATCTGCGACACTAGTTGCGATTTTACCTGTCATTTTAGGGTTACTTGGGTCGTAATATTCTCCGTTTTTATAATCTTGTAAAACTGTTGTCATGAGCTCATCATCAGCTTCAATGATCTGTCTAATAAGGGTATTAGTTGAGGTTGGCGACAAAATAGTGAAACGCGAATTAAAGCCCATAAGACTGGCTTTTTTACGTAAGATATCCGCCATAAGACTATGGAAGGTACCGACTTTGACACGTTTGAGCTGTGGTTCGGTCAACTTTTCGGTTAGTTTTTCTTTAAGGTCTTTAGCCGCTGCGCGTGTAAAGGTCACAAGAATGACATTACCAACGGTAAATTCATTAAGGATACGAACACATCGTCCAAGGACGGTGGTTGTTTTACCTGTTCCAGCACCTGCAATCCCTGTGACTTTTTTGGTCAAGGGGGCATTGATAAGGGCTTCCTGATCTGGGTTGAACATTAAAAATTTCCTTTCTATATTTATGGGTTATGACCTCAAGACCATTATTCCAGATCTTGAGGTTGTTGTTACTCTTTTTCTTGAATTAAGTCTTCGAGTGGTGTCATCAGAGGGATTTGGGTGTCACCAAAGACTTGTTTCTTGAAAATACCATTAGGTTCTTTTGGTGTGATGCCTAAGAGATAAGGAATGAGTGTTTCTCGTTGGTCTGTTTGGTTGGTTGCTGTCAAATAATTTACAATGATATCACCTTTAAGACTGGTTTCTTTGGTGAAGGCTAGTTGTAATTGATGTGTGTTATAGTCATCGTTGGTCAAACTGAAACCGTCAGGAAGGTCAAGAACAAGGTCTTTTAAGACAGGCGCCACATGGTCGTCAGAAGCTTTTGAAAAGTCGATAATCTGTCTAGGGATGTCGACGTGACTGATAACAGGCGTATTGACGTTTTCATATTGAGTTAGAATCGTTGTTGGAAGGTCAATGTAAGGCATGACGCGTGTGTGGAGGGTGACCTGATTGTCTTCCAGGGTCACCTTAGTAGCTTGAGCATTGACCGTTGTTGTGAAGACATCAGGTAGGTAACAATTAGTGTATTGACGTAAATCTTCTTTATCAAGAAGGAAGCTCACGGTATTGTTTGTTGTCTCAACGTAATCAAGTTCGATATAGACAGGCGCTGTGATGGTCTTGTCACTGTTAAATAAGTGAATGCGATTATTTAGCTTATAAACAAAGTAGTTTTCAGGGTGTTCTGTTGGCCCTAGTTCACTAGGAAAGACACTGTAACCATTGAAAATAATTTTTGACAAGGTCAGGTCTTTGTAATCGTCGTGATCTTTGACTTTTTCGAGTAAGTCTTTTGTGTTATAGCTTAAAGCAATAAGGATTGATTCTTTAGATTCCGTTAAGGTGACAGTCAAAGGAATACTCTCAACGATGCTATTTGCTTTGTTACGAATGGTAATGGTGTCGCTTGCTAGTAATTGATTAAACAGTTGGTAAGCTTCAGGGACGCCATTTGGAAGGTTTTCAGGCGGTGTTGTTTCAATGGGTGGATCTAGAACAACAGGAGGTTCTGAAAACTCTTGTGTTGGTTTTTCAAAGATAGCGTTTGTGAATTTTTTGAAAAGGGATGTCACGAAAGGGTTCCTCCTTTATTTAAGTTTTTGTGCAATTTTTTGAATGAGTTTTTCAACGATTTTTTCAGCTAATTGGTCATAGTCAAGTTCGCCAGGACTTGTCCAAAGCGCTTCTTTAGCTGGTTCTTGTTTGATAAATGGGTTGAAGTTATCGGGTGTTTTGGCAGGTTTATCAAACGGATTAGCGCCTTTTGTGGCGTTGCCAAATGGATTAGCTCCTTTTGTTGGTGTTGCGCTTGGCGTTGTATTTCCAAATGGATTAGCTCCTTTTGTTGGTGATGCTCCCTTGGTTGGTGCAACATTTCCAAATGGGTTAGCCCCTTTTGTTGGTGCAGCGCCTGGTGTTGTGTTTCCGAATGGATTAGCACCTTTAGTAGGGTTAGCACCTTTAGTGTCTTTTGGTTTGACTTCTGGAACCACGATATCTGCAGCTTCGGCTTCCCAAGAATTGTCTGGTTTTGGAACCTTGTTTAAGTGAAGAACGTCGTTTGGCACACGATAGTCTTCAGACTTATCAGGAATGTGTTCAGGTTCTTTTTTCTCTTTTTTTGGTTTTGCAGATTTGGCATCTGCTAACAGGTCATCAAAAAGAGACGGTGTTTCTTCTGCTTTTGTTGGAACGTCAAGGTCATTACTTTTTGGTGATGTTTCTACTTTTGTTGTTGGCATATCTGCTAGCAGGTCATCAAAACTAGGGGCTTTTTTAGGTTCCGCTGTTGGTTCTGCCTTTTCAGGTTCTGCTGGTGGCGTTGTACCAAACAAATCACTAAAATCATTCGTTGTTGTTTTAGGTGGTGCCTCGACACCTTCTGTAACACCAAATTCTTCGAGTAGGGCATCAAAGGCGTTTTCTTTTTTTGAGAAAATATCTTCTGACATGAATTTTTCTACTTTCTTTTGTTTTTTCTTTTATTGTATCACAACCTTGGATTATTTGCGGCTTAAAAGGATACGTTCGATATGAGCTAGCGCTGTTTCAGCACTGTTTTTATCTTCCACTTTTTCCAATTCTGTTTTGATAAGAGCAATGGCGTCTAGTGGATCTTTAGCTTTTTCTTTTAGTTTGAGATCAATGATGGTGTCTTCATCAGCTTTTAACCAGTCTTTGACTTTTGAGGTGTCGGTGCTTGTTGTGCTGACAAGGTTTGACAATTGACGAATGGTTTCACTAAAAGGTGGTAGGAAATTGATGACAGGATAGTCTTTGAAAATTGTATCCACGGTTGCCATGGTTTGGTTGACAACGGCTTGAAGGGCAATGAGTTTATTGCCTTCAATCATTTTGTTTTTGGCCTTTGAGTTAACGTCAGGAAAGGCTTGAAGGAACAAGGTTTCGAGACTGTTTTTAAAGGTGCTGTTTTTGATGTGTGGCGAATTTTCGAGAGAGGTTTCAACAGCGTCATGAAGCATTTGACGGTTGTGGGTCAAACGTTCGTTTTGAACGGCACGTTGTTCGGCATTTTTTTCTTCAATGAAGGTGACCACATTGTTATAACCGACAGCTTTTAAGGCATTGGCAAGAGCTGTTTTATATTGTTCAACGGTTTTCTTGAGGGAATCGTTGTATTTTTTTTGCGTATTTTTAATGTGACTGTTGATGGCGGTCATCTTTTTACCGTCGTCTAGAGTCAATTCATCACGCATGAGTTTTTGGTTGAGGTAAAGCAGTTCTCGGGCGATTTCTTGCCATTCGTCATCGCTTAGTCCAGGTGGTGGTGTTTGTTGGGCAGGAAGTTTTGAAAAGTCTTCGTTTTTAACATCAAGGGCTAAAAAGGCTTGACGTTTGGCATCTTTTTCTTCAGGGGTGAGTTCGTTAGGCATAAGTGACCTCCTTTAAGGTGATGTTTTCGTTGTGTTCAAGCATGGTATCAAAGAAATCTGTGAGATAGGCGTGATCATTGTCTGTTAGATGTGGATAGATGTCATCTTTGTGTTTTCTTAGGAAATCCGCAAAGCCATAATCTTCATTTTGCCAGTGATCTGCAAAGTCATCGTAGTGTTTTTTAGCCAACGTTCTGAGACAATCTCGTATTTATCATAGATGTCTTTTTCAAGAAGCGCTTCAACCGTGAAAGCTGATTCGTCAGATTCTTGAACGTCTTTTGTGACGGTGCCTTTGTCGTAGGCCAATAAAATCTTTTGCTCAACAATGAAATCACAACCGTCGTCGTAGTCGGTGTAGTCAAAGAAGGCTTTGATGGTTTGAGTTTTGAGATTGTCTCTAAGGGCGTTAATCGCGTCATCGTTATAGTCTCTTTCAAGACAGTCAAAGAACCAATCAAGGTTGTTTTCAAAGTTCCAACGGCCATTGGCATAAAACATAAAGGTGACTTGATAGCTATCATTAGTGATAATTTCTTCGTCTTTGTGTTCATCGATACGAACATCTAGGTATTTATAATCTTCAATGGTTGGTTCAAGAAATTCAATGCCGTCAATGGTGGTATCATAATAAGCGTTTTTTTCTGAGAGCACATGAAGGAAGATAAAGTCCTTGAGATCTTCTTTGGTTGCTGTGGTCAAGGTTAGATACCCTGACGCACATGAGAGATTAGCCATAGGGTTTCCTTTCTAGTCGTTAAATTCTGGGATATTGCCGTTGTTTTCAAGCATATAATCAAATTCATCAAGTTCATAGACACATTCATCGTCTGTTAAATGCGGATAAATAGCGTCTTTATGAGTGGTTAGAAATTGATAAAATTCAGGGTCATTTGTTTTAAAGCTGTCTGTAAAACGATCATAGTTTTCTTTGAGCCATTTTTCTGAGACGATTTCGTTACGGCCATAAATGTCGTAATCGATGAGATTCTGAATGGTGTAGTCGCAAGTGTAGTTGTTTTGGACGTCAATTGTTGTTTCATTATTCTTGTAAGTGACAAGAACTTCTTGGTCTGCGATGAAGGCACAGCCTGGTTCAGCGTCTACAAAGTCAAAGAAAGCGGTAATGGTTTTTTCTTTGAGATTGTCTTTAAGTTCTTTAAGAAAGTCTTCTTTGTAATCAATCTTAAGGCAATCAAAGAACCAATTGAGATTGTTTTCAAAACACCAACGTCCGACGGCAGCAAAGTAAAAGGTCGCTTTATAACTGTCATTGAGGTCATACTCTTCAATCATTTCATCTTCAATGATCTTATCTAGAGAGTTGTAATCTTTAAGGGTTGGCTCAAAGCCGTATCTGTCAATAATAATGGTGTGATATTCAGCATGTCTTTCTGAAAGCGCGTGGAGAAAAAGAAAGTTTTTGAGGTCTTTTTAGTAGGCACGGTTAGGGTAATGGTACCTGATGCGTCAGATAAATTTGCCATGAGGGCGTTTCCTTTCTAGTCGTCAAAAGTTTCAATAATGTTTAAGTGTTTGTCAAGAAGCTCTACCTTTGAGAGACTTCCTTGCCAGAAATAGTTGCTTTCAGTTGAAACGACAGCAGCGTTGTCACTTGCTTTAAGAAGTTCATAGACGTATTGTGGAATTTTAGCCAGATTAAAGTCATGAGCCTCTAAAATGTTCCAGGCTGTTTCTAGGTCGATGGTCTGTTTATTAGTGACGAGGTTTAAGATGTAGTCATCGTCTGTGACGTCTACGATGTCAGTGGCAACGTCAGTAACAAGACGTTCATAGTCGGTTGAGGCAAAGCCGTTTCTTAAATCGTAGGCTTGATTGTCAAAAATACCGTAATAAGTGGTCATGAGGTGTCCTTTCTATCATTCAATATGGTTAATAATGTGGTTTTTAATAATGAGGATTTGTCCCATGGATGAGATTCCTTTCTGGTTTATCTAAATTACGAAGTTCTTCAGTAAGGCTAAGTTCTAGAGCTTCTTGTCTTTCTTTGGTCATGCCAGGGACAAAAGAACTGGCACGAACCAAGTAGAGTAGGTCATGAATTTGTACACGTGTGAGGGTCATAGTTTATCCTTTCTTGTTGAGCCAATTTTCAATGTCAGCATAAAGATCTTTATCTGTGATGTAGTTGTAAAGACTGAAGACAGTAACTTTATCGGGGTATTGGTGAGTCATGACATAATAGGTTCCAAGAGGCTTTTCGTTGTCTGTACGTTCAAGAACGATTTCAAGGTCTTCGGTGCTTGCTAGGTTTGCGACAACAGGGTATTTTTTCTCAAGCTGTTTACAAAAGTCTTGGATACGTTTTTGTTGTTTTTCGTAAAGGTCATCAAATTGATAAGCACCTTGAATAATGGTGTTAAAAGCTGGGTTATTTAACAAGGCAGGGAAAAAGCTTTCAGCTTCTTTAATGGTCAAATCATGATAATCATGAACGTGTTTAAGTTCGCCTAAAATGTTATGACGGGTAATGGGAATAGCGATACGGTAAAAGGGCATGCGGTCTTTGCGTTTTTGGGCAAGCGTGTAGGTTTCTTTTGAATAGATGGTGAGCTTACCATTAGTGGCTTTGCCGTCTTTGTAAGTCCAACCTTTAGGAAGTTTGGTATTAGATGTGATAATTGCAGTGTGTTTCATAGTTTCTCCTTAATTGTAAAGTGCATTATAGCGTCTGCCATGACTTTCAAAATCGTAAAATGTTAGCATAATGAGTGTGATTCCTTTCTGATGAGAGTTTGAAATAGGGTGGTTTACCGTCTGTCAAGCACGGCGTTCTTCTTCCAAAACACAAACCATGGGACACGGGCGAGACGACCGTTAGGTCGGCTCACGCCCGCTCAAAAGCCGATCGGGAGCGTTAGCTCCCGCGGGGAAAAACGCCTCAAAAAAAGCCCGTAATGTGGGCTTTTACGGACGTATGTACCAAAAGAGTTCGGTTCTGGCTTGTTCATCGGGCGTTTGTTTGCGGTAGCGGTTTTTGATACCATTGGCATAACGTCCTGAGTAATTGTCTCTGACGTGTCCGCCTGTCGCTTCAATGAAGGCATTGTCGTCGTGGGTTGTGGCTAAGGTTTGAGCAGCTGTTTTAATGGTACCATACCAACCATAACCTGCATTGTGGATCATACTAGCAAACATGCCGACGCTACCTAAGGTATGGGTACCGTCCAAGAGATCAACTCCTGTGTCTTTTTTTGAGTTTATCAATGGCAGGTAAGATGTCTTTATTGAAGATGAATTCGGCTTGGGTTTGTTTGAAACGCTCACCATCTTTATCGCCCAAGGCTTTCCAAGCCTCGTTAAAGGTGTTGCTACCGATATCGTCAGGCAATTGACGTCTAAGATCTGGGTATTTTTCTTCTAGGAACTTAAGGTAGGGCTTCATGGTATGGTTTTGGGTTAGGGAATAGGTGCCATAGTTCATTCCTGCACCGTCATCAAGTTCACCTAAAATAGCTTCTGGGCCTCGATTGTTGGATTCGTATTTGGCAGCTAATTCAAGAACCTTGAGGGGTTGTTTTTTATTGTCTTCTTGACGTTTACGTTCTTTTTCTTCAGCGTCTGCTGTTTTTTGGTCATTGACTCGTTTGTCTTCTTCTTTTTGGAAAGCATCGACTTTTTTAATCAATTCGTGTTTCTTTTCAATAGCGTTGATTTCGTTGGCTTTTTTAGCGTCCGCTTGGGTATCTGCGTGGGCAAGGGGTGCTAAAAGAAGGGTTGCAAAAAGTGTTGTGGCGATGGCTAATTTTTTAGTCATGAATTTGTCCTTTATCTATTTAATCGTGTAGAAGGGATTTCCGCTAGCAATGAGACGGTTGAGCATGTCTTGATTTTTCTCTGTTGAGTCGTTGCTTTGGGGAAGGTCTTCTTTTTGATTTTTATCTACGAAAGTGACATGAATTTTGGCTGTTTTGGCAATAGCCACTTGTGTGAGGTGATGTGAGGTTATTTTAACGTTTCATCAGCAATATCTACACGGTCAACACGAGGGATGGCGTTTTTCATGTCTTTGGTTTCATAAGCTTTTGTAATAATAGGATTAATAACCGTCACTTCTTTTTTAGCTTTCCCTTTAAGGAATAAAAGGGTTTGTGTCTTTTTAGCCATAGGAACATTCAATTGGTCGTGTTGGCGACCTGTATAACTTTTAAGTGTAATGGTTGGCGCTGTTTTATTGCCTGCGGTTTGGACATAAACGTCAGAGGTTCCTTTTTCATAAACGTTACGCCAATTGCTTGTTTTTTGGGTTGTTAGTTTGTAATGAGGTTTCAACAAGTGTCCACCTTGAGCCATAAGAAGAAGACCACTTAAACTAACAACAGTGATACTATTTATGATGGTATAAAGAAGACTTGGTTTGTCAAAGGGGTATTTTCGTTTGCGATAAAGGGTTAATAGAAGAAGACTGATGAGCAGTCCTATGGTAATTAGGTAGAGCCCGTCGTAGGGATCAAAACTTCCTAAGCAATTTGCCAAATAGGTAAACATATATCGGTTCCTTTCTATCAACTACCACCCACTGAAGTGGGTGGTTTGTTCCTATCTTCCGTGGTCAAGCGACTGAAAGCTGACAGTCTGCCAAAAGATTCGGTCTTGTGACCGTACACATTTTATATATTGAAATAAAAAGCTTTATATAAAATGGGATGGAACATCTCATACTAATAAGAATAATTAGTATCCGCAGGTTGATGGTATTGTTCGAATGAACAAAGGGCTACGGCGTTATAAGTAATATATACTTATGATTTAATCATATGTTTTAAAAGATGGTTTTTTAATACCTTGTTGTTTCATTTGTCCGAGTTGAACAATGTTCATTGCGGCCACACGGTCGTCGTTACTTTGGTAATGACAATTGTTACAATGATAACTATGATTGGTTTTATCACGGTTTTCTTTGCAAATGGTACCGCATTTTGGACAGCGTTGACTAGTGTAAGCAGGGTTTACTTTGATAAGATAACTTCCGTGTTCTCTAGCTTTATAAGCGATATCTTGTTGCAATTGATAAAATGCCCAAGAATGGTGTTCATAACGATTTTCTTTTTTACGGTTGTTTACAGTATCAAAAGTAACGTTTGTTAAATCTTCGACAACAATGAGTGTGTTCGGATTTTCAGAAACGAGTGTCTTAGATAATTGATGATTAACATCTGTCATCCAGCGGTTCTCTCGTCCTGAAAGCTCTTTAAGGCGACGTTTAGCACTCTTAGTGTTTTTAGATTGCAAACTTTGGCGTTTTTTAGCGTAATTACGACGTTTCTTTGCAATAGCTTGTCCATTTTCAAAAAAGGTTTGGCCTGTTTTAGCGTTGTAAATCGTCATAATTTGACGTAAACCTGCATCAATACCAATAATATTATCAAATGAAGCAATATTTGGTTCTGATATTTTTTTGGTAAACGAAATATGTAAAAACCATTTTTTTCCTGTATGAACAAGACGAGCGTTTCCACGTTTCCATTCGGGGTTTGTGAAAAGTTCTTTTTGTTTAGCAGTTAGTTTAAATGGTAATTTAATGCGACTGTTCATGACGCTAATACTTGCTTTTGAAAAATCATTAACAAAACTATAACTACGATCAACGGATAAAACTAATTGGGGTTTTTCATAACATAACGGTTTTGGTAAAAAAGTTAAATCTTTATAGATATATGCCAATTTTGGCTCCCCTTTGTGTTTTCTTTTTTTATAAAGAAGAACATTACCTTCATCGTCATGTTGATAACCATCAGTAACGGTTTGTTTTTTTAAAATGGTTTGAATCGTTTTATAATTACTAATAACGCTTCTAAACACTTCACATGCTGCTTGAGACGGTAGTCCGAGTTGTTTTGTTAAAATATCGTAAATACGTTCACCATTAATTATAGCTGTTTTTTGTAAATTAATAGTACTCAATAAAGATGACATTGTTTTTTTGTTTCAGCTGCTTTTGGAATATTATCAAAAAATATTGAGAAACAATATTACAGGCGTCTTTATAAGTTGTCATGGTTTGTTTAAATGCCGTGACTTGATCTTGAGATTCAGGTAATATCTTTAATTTTAAGGTTAAGGCTAATGTTTCTTGAGAATTGTTTTCAGTCATGAGGCTTCACCTCCTTTCATTTTTAATAATTTTATTATAGCATACGTTATTTTAAAAGTCAAGACATGATAATGTGTGATTAATTACTTTTTTTCTAGCATTTGTTTTTTTATATATGCTATACTAAAGAAAATATAAAAGGAGATTAGTTATGCTTGTTTATAATCGGTCAAACGTTGTTGATTTTAATTTTCATTTGGTTTTAGTAACAAAATATCGAAAACCTGTATTTTCAAATGCAACTTATGAAAAAGGTATTAAAGCCATTTTACAAAGCATTGCTGATAATAATGAGATTATTATTCAGACTATGGAAGTAATGCCTGATCATGTGTATCTTTTGATTTCATTTCCACCAAAGATGGCTCCATCGAGTGTTGTAAAATCTTTAAAAGGCTCTTCAGGACGCGAATGGTTCAAACAATTTCCAGAAACTGAAGCTATGTTATGGAAAAAGCATTTGTGGACAGGTTCTTTTTTCATGAGTACCGTTGGAAATGTTTCTAAAAACATTGTTGAAGCCTATATCAAGAACCAAAAGCAACGTCCTATTGGTCGGCCAAAGAAAAGCAGTCATTAGCTTAAAGTAAATAGCCCACGTTTATTTTCCCACGCTGTTCACCAATTCCTCTCCCGATTGAAATCGGGAGACTCCTTGGTTGCGTGGGTTTTTGATTATGGGTCTAGTATAGCAAAGAAAAGGTGACTTGACAAGGAAAAATTTGTCCGAGAATTTGTCCGAGACATTTTTCATTTTGTCCGAAAAATGGTGTGATTTTGGTGGTGTAAGGATGTTGAATCCCTTGTTGTATCTGTTTTCATGAATTGTTTTCAAAACGAGCGTCAGTTTTTTTATTTTCGGACAAAATTAAGGTCATTTTGTCCGAAAAACGTCCGATTTTGTCCGAGAATGGTTTTTTTCGGACAAATTTCGGACAAAAGTTTGTGAAATGCGCACAAAAAGCTTTGGAGTGTCAAATGAATATTTTGGGTTCAGTTTCGGACAAATGGATTTTTGAGAGGTGTGAAAAGTTGCGTCTTTATTCATTTTTAATCTTTGAAGGTGGTCTATATAGCGATATGATTTGTTTTCATGAGTTTTCATTAGAGCTTCTAATCTTATAATTATGCACGTAGCTTGGTTTTTTGGAGCGATTTTTCTTATGAAAACAAACAACGGTGCGGTTTGTGAGACTTTTTAGTCGGTGTGTATTTTTAAGGTTTCGGACATTTTCGGACAAAATAATTTTAATCTTCGGACAAAATTTTGAGGTTTCGGACATTTTCGGACAAATTCTCGGACAAAATTCAAAATATACATTTTGTGTATAAAACGCGTAGTGGCGGGGTTTGTTGTAAGTGTGTTTTATAAATATGTTATGGAAACCGCTTTCAAAACACCCTTTTCGGACATTTTCTAAAAAACTTTATAAAAAAATAAAAAAAAAGAAAAAATTACTATAGGGGTTTTTTTGGCGCTCGGACAAATTCTCGGACAAAAGTTGCGTGTGCGTTTTTTAGTCGCTTTTTTGTCTTATCTTTGATACACTAAAGCTACTTGGTTAGGTTTTCAATAGTTGTTGTGGTTGGTTCTTCATAAAATTCACGAGAGCGGTGCATCTCGTAATAACGTCCGTCTTTTTTCATGTGATTGGCGGCATAAGAACGGGCTTGTTGTTTAGATAAGTGTCTAAGGTTTTGAATGGCCCGATAAAGTAAACGGTAAGTACCTTTTGGAAGCATTTTTCCGAAGGTGTCTAGAAATTCTGAAATTTCTTCAGGGGAACATTCGCTCCAGTCTCTTGAGTTGTCATATTGGGTGAGGGTTTCAATAATGACACGACGGATGTAGGTTTCATCGTAGTTGCCTTCAAGGGCTAAAACGTCAATGTTGTTGAGGTGCATGATGCCATCTCCAACGTCTGAAGGAAAGAGGGTATCAAGGTCTGTGGCGTAAAGAAAAATTTTGTCTTCTTTTTCGACATAAATGGCGTAGTTGACCAGATCTTCGTGTTCCTGTGGAATAAAGGTGATGGCGTGGGTGTCATCAACTGCCACACGTTGTCTTGAAACAGATTCAAGGGTTCGGTATTGAGTTTCTGAAAGAGGCTCTTTGGGATAGGTTTTCTTAAAGGTATCCACAACAGCTTGTGGGAGATACAAAAAAGTGCCTTGTTTAGCTAAGGCTTTGATGAGAGGGTATTTGACGTGGTCAGTGTGTCTGTGGGTGACAATGGCAATTTTAATGTCTGTGAGGTCAATGGTCTGTTTGACCCGTTTGATACTAAGCCCACAATCAATCATAATGTGCTTGTCTAAGACGGTGCAATTGCCTGGATTGGATCCAGATTCGATGATGGTAAAATCAAAGGGCATGAATTATCCTTTCTGCGTGATGGTAAAGGTGTCTATGTCTTCGTTAGAGGACGTTTCTTTGAGGGTTTTAAAAAGCATGCGATATCCTTTCTAATCGTTAAAGGTTAAGGTGTAGATATAGCCGTCGTCAGTTGGTTCACTTGTATAGATGATGTTGAGTTTTTTAAACAAGGCTTCACCAAAGGTTGTGAGATGGGCATTGTCATCGGTGATGAGGTTATTTTCTTCTTGTTCTTTTAAGAGCTCAGTTATTTGAGGTGTTAGTAATCCTTTTTTGAGGCTGTGATCAAAAGCGATGTCTAAAACGTCAAGAACATAGGCATCGTTAAAGGTGAGTTTCATAACTATAGGTTCCTTTCTTAAAAAACGTTTCGTTCAGGATTTGGTTTTCCGATTTCGATGATGAGTAGTGGTTTGTTGTTGATATCTTTACTTTTTTCGGAAACTTGGTAAAGATTTTCAATGTGTTCCTTATGTGTTTTAACAGGTGCCCATTGAACGGTAATGGGTTCGTTATTGTCTAATTGAATCGATTCAATAGCAGGGTAAGCGAGACGTTCACTGATGGTTGTTTTTTTGTAGACGTTTGGCTTATCTTGCATGTAGGCTGTTTTTAAATTTACGATAGCATCTTCATAAATGCTGAGTTCGACAAATTCTGCTTTTTGATAAGACATGGTGTCTTGATTAATGACAGCGATGTTTTTCGTAATGTTTTCAATGTTTAGATATTGGATGGCTTTAGCAGGAATGACGATGGTATCTTCGTTTTGGAAGGTAATTGTTAATTGGTTGAGCATGCGTTTTAATCCTCTTGGAAAGCTTTTAAATTATCGATAATAGCTTGATAATTTTTGTGCGTTTCTAATTTGTCAATAATAGCTTGATAATCATCTGGGCTTAAATCAGTGTCTGCATATTCGAATTTAATGTAGTCGTTTGGGTCTAATTCAAGAAATTGGGCTGTTTCATAAAAGGATAGACTTAGCGCAAAGCGGAGGTCTAATATTTCTTCAGAAAGCTTAAATTGTTCGGTGGAGATGATTTTTTCAATTTCAGGGATAGCGTGTGCGAGATAATATTTCATAGGTTTTTCCTTTTAAGCTAGTTTAAATTCAACGGTTTTAAAGAACGTATTGAGGAAGTCTAGGTCATAGAGTCTTGTGATTTCTTCAAGAGACGAACATAAAAGGTCTAGGGCATATTGTTGTCCAATAGCGGTGGCATAGATTTGGCGTTCTTGGTCAGTTTTGAGTGATCTGTAGTAGTTAATTTGGTGTGTTCTACTTGCTAGGTCATCCTCTATTAGCCAATCTTCCTCCAAGGTACATTCGGTTTCATGAGCAGCCATTTCTTTTAGGAAGTATTTTGTTTCGTTGTTATCAAGAAGGTCAACGAGATGACGTTTGTCGTTTGGTTGAATGACGATTTCTTTTTTCGTTGGCGTTGTGATATAGGCTTCAAAAGCGTCAATTTTTTTGTCAAAAATTGTGTATAATCTGTCTTTTGTATAATCACCGTAATTTGTTTCAAGAGATAAACTGAAAATTTTGATAAACGTTCCGTTTAGGTCTTTTAACTGTTCATAGATTTCAACGAAAGTGTTGACGGTGTTGTTGGCCATGAGGTTTTTGGCATCAAGAATTAAATAATAGGTGTGTTTTTCGTCTTTGTAGGTTTGAATTTTTTCAAATAATTGGTCGACGATGTTGTGACGGTCGGCTTTAAGGGCTGAGATAACGGTTGACATGATGGGTTTCCTTTCTTGTTAGTTAGTTTGTTTTTCTAGCGATTCGTAAGCACGTTTGAAACCTTCAAAGACAAGGACAAGGCTTTCGTTTTCTAGCGTTTCATAAGCACGTTTGAAGCCTTCAAAGACAAGAACAAGGCTTTCGTTAACAGGAAGTGGAATGTTAATGAGATTATTCATCGTAATGTTAGAATAGTTTTCGTCTAAATAGTCTTCGATGAGGCCATAATCTTCTTGACATAAAGAACTACAACTGCTTGTGTAGAGACTTTCAGGGTTGTCAGGAAGTGATCCTGTAAAGCGAATATAATTGTCTAAGCTGTTGATGAGACAGCAGAAAGCGTAATCGGTTTTGTAGTCAAGGGCGTCATCATAACTATCGATACTGACGTTTAAGGTTGTTTCAATATGGTTTTTGATAGCGTAATAATCGATGTCATCGATGTTAGTATAGGCAATTTTTGTTTGACTTTTATCGGCAAGGTAACCAATGTCGTAATTTAGTTTGTAGTCACCGTAAGGATAAGTATGTTTGTTAGATGCGAAAACGGTTTGATAGAGTCTATCAGGTGAGCCCATGTTGTTGCAATTGGTAAAGATAGCATTGAGGCTATCGCCTGTGATGGTTAAGGTTGACCAGTCGTTATCGAAAATGAAACGGAGATCATACATGGCGTCCTTAGGGCTTTGGTAAGTAATGGTACGGTAGCCCATTACAACAGAATGACCTGTAGTGAGTCGTTTAAAATGTTTGAGTTCACTGGGAATGTGACACGGCAGTTGATTACCGTTTCCGATGATGCTGTTTTGGCTTTCTGCTCAGATTGCGATGAGTGGCATATTTCAATCCTTTCGGTTTTATTTTTTTTACAATTCTCTTTCGTTTTTAATAATTTCAAAGAGATTAGATGTTGAGCTGATGAAATATTCGACATAATATGCAAGTTCTAAATCATAGCCGAGATACGCATAAAATTCATCTACGTTCTCATAATTTAACTCATCATATTTCTCGAAGTAGAGAGCTGTAAGGAAAGCTTTATAAAAACTTTCTAATTCTTCTAATTGTTTTGTTTTGTTCATTTTTAAATTCTTTCTAATGTTTTACGTGAAATGTTTATATTGTGATTTTCTAATATTGTTGTTCAAATGATGGACAAGGGTCCCTGATCTTCGCGCGTGGTGACGTGGTCTTTGAAGAGAGTGTCAAAGTTTAGCATAGAGTTTAGTCCTCGTCTTCATAGTAAAAATAGTCAAGTTTAATGCCGACAATTTGGTCACCGTCTTTAGCGATAAAGCAATCGTAAGTACCGTCACCAAGACCGCTACACGTTATGGCTGAGTGGTTATCGGTCCAAAGATGGTCAATAGACATTGGCATTAGTGTATGGTCAACAAAGGATTGTTCATCAAGCATGTTTTCTCGAAGAAGGTTGTTGAGTTTAGATCGTTTGTTTTTGTAGTCTATTTCAATGATGTCAGCTAGTTCGAGGTTGCCTTCTTCTTTAGCTTTGACGAGAGCGTCTAATTTTTTGAATGAGTCATTATAGAGGTCTTTGGCTTCATCAATGATAGGAAGAAGGTGTTTAGGCGCAGGTTGACGAACGTAAGTAAAGGTTTGAATGTTGTCGTACCAGTCTTCTTTACGGTCGTTGTCTTTTTCAAGGGTTTCGAAGTACGGAAAATCGACAACGCCAGCTTGACCTGAGTCTACACCAACGACGATATCTGTGTGTTCATAGTCTGTTGGTTCAGAAATGCTTTCATGCCATAGGATAAGGCTTGAACAACGGCGACCCCAACCGTCAATGTCTGTAAAGGTGGCTTTGGTGTGGTAGATACCATGTTTGACGTCGGTTAACTCACCGTTACACCAGGTGTCAATGTTATAACAAGGGTCTGTGACAATAACATGGTCGCTGAGGGCAATGTTTTTGCCTGTTTCAGATGGCAATTGGATGTCGTTACGACGGAAGTTAAACCATTGGTCATGAAACCAATCTTGGCAGTCTTCAGGAAAATCGTAAAGATAGAGGGACGTGTCTTGGAGGGTTAGGTCGCCTTCACGTTGGGTTTTACCATCAATAATAATGTTGTAGTGGAATTTGTGGCCTTTGATGTAATAGTTAAAGCGAAAACGTTCAGTGTTTTTAAAATGCTTGTCAAGAAGGGAGACAAGTTCTTCTAAAGTATCGTAAGTGTACATAGGTTTATTCTCCTTTTTGTAGAGTTTCTAAATCGTTGCCTGTTGTTGGGCGAGGTAGCCAACAATAGCCAGGGGTGTATGTGTATTGAGATTGTTTAGCGATAGTGTAATCATCGACAATTGGTTGGTCGATGATGATGTCTTTTTTAGTAATGATGTTAAAGGATGTGCCTTTACCTTGGGCGAAATCAAAGAAGCCAAAGGGTGTGCCTGCTTTAATGATGCCTTTTTGTTGGGCGGTTAATTGATAGATGGCGTCCCAATTGGATGAATTTGGCACGGTAATAAGTTACAATTGGTTAATTCGTAAGGATCAAGGTCGTCATGAAGTTCTTTATTGACACTTTGGATGAAAGGGTCATCTGTTTTGGTATAGAGGTCTGAAACCGTGTAGCCTTGGGTGTTTAAGAACCAACCAAAGGTGCTATCATCAAGATTGTCTTTGTCGTTATCAACGATATCATACATGTCTCGTGTGGCGTCTTTTTTGTCAAAGCTAAAGGTCAAGTCTTCTGGACATGATTGGGCAAGTAGTTGAGGAATGTCTTCGTCAATAGTGACGGTTTCACGAAAGACGTCAAGTAGTTGGTCATAAAGATAATCTGAATATTCAAGACCGTTGGTTTTAATGAAAGACATAACAGATTTATGATGTTGGTTGGTATAGTAGTCGAACCAATTATCGTCGTAGGCATAAAGAAGAACAGCGTCTGTCATTGTTTTAGCAATATCTTTATAGCCTTCAATAATTTCTTCCATGGTCTGACTGGAAATCTTATCGTTGTAGTCACAATAGTAAGTGTGTTCTAGTTCGCCATTTTTGGTAACAAACATATAATCTTCGGTTTTAAGAAAGTCGATGAATTGGTTTTTAAGAGTGTCTGAAATTTGAGGCATGGTATTCTCCTTAAAGGATGATGTTAAGACTTTGATTAGAGGGGATAGCGATGATTTTTGTAAGTTTATGATTGAAGTTTAGCGTTTCTTGAGAGGCTTTTTCAAGATCGTCATAGATGGCTACAAGGTGTGTGCCTTCGCTATCCCAATAGGTGAGAAGCCATTGGTAAGTGTCTTTTGGCTCAAAGAGATTATTTGTGAAAGTCGCCAAGGGTGATATCAGATAGATGTTGTAAGGTTGATTGATTTGGGTTATCTTTATCAAGTAGGAAGGGTAGGCAGTTGTTTTTAGAATAACTGCTGTATTTTAGTCCATAATATTTAACTTGTGTCGTTATCGTGCTTAAATCCTCAGAAATGGTTGTTCCATAAGGCGCTTTACTGTTGATAAAGTCGTGGATTGGTTTTTTTGTTGTCTGGTGTTGGAATGTGGATATAGGTGATCATAGGTTTTCCTCTTTAAGTTTTTGAAAAATTGGGTAAATAGGTGAGACGTCATTACCACTTTTTACCATAATTTGCATGGCTTGGTAAAATTGTTGAATTATTTCTGAAGTATTTGTAAGGTTTTCAGGGTCGCTATCGATAATTGTTTGAATGTCTTCAAGGGTGTCATAACGGTCGTAGATGTTGATGATGTCTTCTTCAGTTAAGTTAAATTCCCTAAAAAGGCTTGGTGTCAAAAGTAGTAGTTTGACATATTCGCCGTAAAGTCCTTCGTTTTTAACGTGGAGGTAATAACTAAAAGATGTTTCGCCGTTTTTACATTTGGCTTTGGCAATTTTGTGACCATCATTACACCAGCTGTATAAGGTGTCGTTGAGATCCCAAATATCTTCGTCTTTATAGGGGCCTGCGAGATAATATTCAAGGTTGTCGAAAATATCAATGAGATATCTATCAGGATCTTTATAGTCTGCATCATATAAAAGGTCTTTTAGTTGTTCGACGGTTTGACTTTTTTTGATTTCCTGAAGGAGTTTTTGGAAGGTTTCAGGGTCTTTAGTCAAATAAGGGATGTGCGGTTTGAGGTCTTCTTTGAGTTCAAGCGTTTCAAAAATAGGACGTTTGTTAAGGGCTTGAAGGAGTTGGCTAAGTGCTGTCATGGTTAATCCTCTCTTTCGTCAAACATGTCTAAGATATCGTCTGGTGTGTTTCTGATGATCTGGTCAAGGTTGGTGTCAATAGTGACAAGGTCATAGAAAAGGTCAAGGAGTTCTTCAAGAAAGTCTTCTGTGGCGTCTGTGTGTTTGATCCCAAGGCTTTCCATAAACGCAACCGTTGTCTTATATTGTTTTGCTTCTTCGTAGTCAAACATGTCGTTTTCAAGGGCATATTGATGCAAGGCTTCTTTGACGGTTGGGTAATCGCCGTAATCTTTGATAAGTTTTTCCATGAGCCAAGGTTCGATAATGTCTCTGTAATCCCAATAATAAGAGTGTGTGAGGCCTTGTTTATTGTCGTCGTAGATAAAGTCTTGTTCGGCTAAAAAGTCTTTAAATTGTTCTTTGAGGTCGTCGGTAATATAGGTCATGAGCGTTTCCTTTCTAAATAAGGTAATCGGTTAAGGCAATGCTGTCTGCGGTCGTAAGGCTTTGAGATAACCAGATTTGGTCGTTGATTTTAAAGGCAAGGATGGTCAGATTGTCGCTAATGATGGTTACGGTGTCATAACGGTAAAAAATGTCTAGTGGAAGATTAGCGACGTCTTCAGGGTCAATAAAGCCTTTTTGTTCTTTTAAGAAATTTTGGAATTTTCGTTTGTAGGTTTTGTGATTGTTGTCTGTAATCGTAACTTGTACCATGCTATAGGTTTTGTTAGCGATAAGGGGTTGGGTAAGTAGTGCCATAGTAATAAGTTTCCTTTCTAGTAATGCATGCGCGTTAGCGCACATCAAACGCGGGCGAGCGCACTTATGACGCACGCCCTAGTCGTCCACAACACAAACCATGGGTCACGGGGTTGACGGAACGTCAAGCCCGCAAAAAAGCGCTCATTGGCGTTAGCCAATGGCGTCAAGAAAAACCTCCTAAAAATAGGCGGAGCCTATTTTTAGGGTAATCTTTCTATTTTAACATATTTTAAGAGCTTTGTCTGTTCGTTTTTGATTCCTTTGATTGTCACATTATTGGTATAATAAAAGTAAGTTTTTTTGAAAGGATAGTTGAGTTTATGACTTTTTTAACAAGTTCTCGTAAATGGTTAGCAGGTCTTGTCATGGCTGGCGGACTTTTATGCACCTTTACAGGGACGACACATGCCGATACGATTGCAAAAGCAATTGATTCAAAAACCGCTCAAACAAAGCCAGGCGATGTCTGGGAAGGAACCATTACCTTTGATGGGATTGATGATATTCAAAAAGGAACTTGGGAAATGGTTCTCGAAAATCCCTTTGCCGATGGCAAAGATGGGTATCGTTACACGGTCGGCCGTGGCATTTGGGACACGCGCAAGGGTAAATGGGTACAACCCGTTGGCTTTAAAACTTTAACCGATAATTACCGTGGTTATTTATTGACGGTTATCGTTAAAGATGATAAAGGTAAGGTGGTTGATACCAATAGTACAGGGATTGATGTGTCAACGGATTGGACGAAGTTTCCACGTTATGGGGCTTTGACGCAATTTGGGAAAGGGGTTGATGCGAAAAAAGGCCCTGAGACTTTGAATAAGTATCATATCAATGCAACTATGTATTATGATGCTTACTATCGTCCACAAAATCCCTTCCCAAGTGAGTCTTATACCGATTGGCTTGGTAATCAACTGAGCTTATCAACGGTTAAGAATACGGTTACGGCTAATCATGACCGTGGGCAAGCGGCACTGCTTTATAATATGTTGAATGCTACGACAGGAACACCTGATGATAAGGATGCCAAGATGGATGATCCTGCCTTTAAGACAGTGACTCGTAAAGATGGAACAAAGGGTGTTGAATCGCGTTGGGGGATTTACAGTACGCAGGAACGCCGAACAGGTAGTGTCAAGAGTGACGACGGCAAATGGGAAGGTGCTAATACCAAGGATACGCCAGGGGAACAATTGACACATAATATGCTTGGAGGTTGGTCTGCAGGACGAACCGATAGCTCGCATAAGATTCAATATTACTATAATCCATGGTCTATCGGTTGGACCAATTATATTGGGGATAAGATGTGGGGTGCTTTGAACTATCTTAATTTTGATGGTTGGCAAGCGGATTCCATTGGGAATTTCTCTGTAACCTCTTGGGAAGACCGTCATAATCAAATAAGCCAGGGGCTAAATTTGATTTCAATGGTGGTTTTGGCGATATGGTTAATCGTTTGAAGGATAATCAAATGCGTTCTTATAAACTTGGTGTCAATGCTGTTGGTGGTAAAGGTCAAAAGAATTTGGATCAGTCTAAAGCCGATTTCCAATATGCTGAGATTTGGTCAAACTCTTGGGATTGGGACGATAATGCTGCTGGACAAAATAAAGTAGGTCGTCATAATACCTATGCGGATTTAGGGCGCGTGGTGGATAATACCATGCAAAATTCAGGCAAATCCTTGATCATGCCTGCTTATATGTATCGTGATTGGTCTGATGGGGCTAAACCAAAGACCTTTAATGACAATGCCGTATTACTAAAAGACATTTCTGTTTTGATGAATGGTGGTAATGTCATGGAATTGGCCGATGACGCGAATCAAATTTATAATGAATATTATACAGGGGTGTCGAAAAATAAGGAAATTACCATGTCTCGTCAATTAGGTGATCCTGATTCAGGGAAATTGCGTAAGCTTATGATTTTATGACGGCTTATGAAAATGTCCTTCGTGGGGATAGTCTTCAAAACAATTATCATCGTATTGAGATTATGGATAGCAATGGTAAACCATTAGCTGACCGTGACGGAAATCCTGGTTCTGTTTATACGGTGACCAAGTCAGGCCATGATGGTTATCATGACATTGAAACCATTAATATGCTTAATTTGACAGATGTAAGTAACGTCAATTGGCAAATTCGTAATAAGGCTGATGAGGCCTCTAAAGTGGTTAAGACCAAGAAGAATTTGAAGGTGAAATATTATGTGGATTCTTATCGTCGTATTGACAAGCTCTGGATGGCGTCGCCTGATCGTGAGGATGGTCGTAGTCAAACGCTTGACTTTAAACGGTCTTGGGATGAACACGGGGATTATATTGAATTTACCGTACCGTCTTTAGAGTATTGGAACCTTATTTATATGAAAGGTTAATGAAAAAGAACTATCGGTTTGATAGTTCTTTTTTTAGGCTAATTGACGTTGTTTGTGATTGACAGGTGTTGTTAGGGTTTTTTCAAGTGACCAACCGTTTTTGATGCGATAATCGTAAACAGGACGAGCGATACCATAAACGTCTAACATGGCTTGAAGACCGACATAACGATTACCCTTGTGATCTTCAAAGATTTTCTTGTGTTTGGTTTGATCAACGGGTTTTGTTAAAATGTCTTTGATGGCCCATTTTTGACGTTTACGGTAGTGGTAAACGTTTTTAGGAAGATCGTAGACGGCTAATAAGTCACTAAGACAGTTATAGGTGTTTCCGTGATGGTCTTTGTAGGTCTTTTGTCTACGGTCTGTTTTTGGGGCTTGAACAAGGTCTTGAATCGTTTTACCTGCTTTTAGGGTTTCTGACAATTGCGTTGGGGTAACATTGTAGTGTTTGGCAAAGTCTTCTAGAGTTTTGAATTGGTGACCAATGCCATCATTGTAAGGGTATTTTTCCTTAGGTTCTAGGATATCTTCAATAGGGGTGCCTTTTTTGAGTTTTCTGCTAAAAACAGTTGGGTGAATGCCGTAAGCGTCACAAATTTTTTTGTGTGACGGATAGGTGACGCCTTTATGGTCGGTGATGGCTTGTCCATTGGGTTCACGGTAGTTGGATGGGATCGTGAGGGCTTTTTCTTTAGACCAACCTTTTTCAATGCGACGTTTATAGAGGTACATGTCAATGTTATAGTGTTGACACATGGCGTGGCAAGACGGATAGCTATTTCCTAGATGGTCGGTGGCAGGGTTTTTACTGTACTTAATAGGACGTTCATAGAGTGGTGTTTCAAGAGCGTCTTTAAGTGACCAGTTTCGTTCCATGCGATATTTGTAGGTGTGTCGTGGGATGTTGTAGTGATGACACATTTCTTTAATGGTTTTAAAGACGTTGTTTTTATGATCTTTGACAGTCATTATTTTCTCCGTTTCTTTTGGACTGGTGTTGTAAGGGCTTTTTCTTTAGACCAATCGTTTTTACGACGGTGCCAGTAGGTTGCATAAGGGATTTGGTAAGCTTCAGTCATTTTTCTGACACTTGGGTAAGAGTTTCCTTTATGGTCTGTGGTGGCTTTTTTTCTAATAATTTTAGGCGTTGTGAGTGCTTTTTCAATGGGCCATTTGAGATGTAAGCGCGTGGTTAAAATATCTGCAGGAATATCATAAGCATCTGCCATAGCTTTAATGGTTGGATAGCTGTTTCCTTTATGATCCGTAAAGCTGGTTTGTCTTTTTCTAACAGGGGTTGTGAGTGTTTTTTCTAAGTCCCAATGCAACTTGCTGCGTCGTTGTCTATAGGCACTGTAAGTGATGTCATAGTGTTTGAGCATTTCATCAAGGCCGTTGAAGATATTTCCTTTGTGGTCTTCGACTAGAGGGTTGATACGTTTCCCTGTTAGAAGACGCTTTAGTTTTTCAGGGTCGTTTTGATAGTGACTAACGGAAGCGCTTGATACATTGTAGTGTTCAGCCATTTCTTTGATGGTGGTAAAGGTGTTTCCAAAAGGATCTGTAATGTTTTTGTATAGGGGTTTTGTTAGTGCTTCTTCAAGGGTCATGCCTTTTTTTAGACGACGTGTAACGGTTGATAGGTCGAATCCGTAATGTTCAGCCATTTCTTGTCTGCTAGCAAATAGATTTCCTTTATGGTCAGTGAAGATTTCTGATTGGTAGGGTTTATAGGTAAGAGCTTCTTCTTTTGAAAAGCCTTTTTTCAAGCGTCTTCGGTAGGTGTCTAGTCTGAGACCATAATGCTGACACATAGCGGTAAGTGTTGGATAGGTATTTTCCAAATGGTCTGTAACGTTTTGATGGGGACGTGCTGATTTTGGTTGGGTGAGGGCGTCTTCGTTTGTCCAGTTTGGGTTTTTAAGTCTGGCACGGTATTGGGGAAGGGTTAATCCGTGTTCTTGACATAGGGCTTTTAGGTCTTTGTGATCACCATTTGTTTTATAGGTATCTACCGGTGTTGTCAGACATTTTTCTAGAGACCAGTGTAGGGTTTTTTGACGGTAATAAAAGAGGGATGGCGCGAGATTATAGGCTTGACACATAGCAAGGATAGAGGGGTAGGTGTTTCCTTTATGGTCTTCACAAGGCTTTTTTTTCTTGGTGTCTCTAACGGGTGTTGTTAGGGCGTCTTCAAGTGACCATTTTTTGAGGTTGTAGCGACCGTGAAAGGCGCTTGATGAGATATTGTAATGGTGACACATTTCAAGGGTCGTGTTGAAGGTGTTTCCTAGATGGTCTTTAACAGGCATGGATTAGTCTTCCTTTCTTTGTTTTTGAGCATCGGTATATCCATCTTTGTAACCTTGGCGATAAGACTTAGATTGATAGCGTAAAGATTTGTTTTCTTTATAAGGGTCTGTTGTGGTTTCCCCTTTTGTCCAACCATCACGGTAACCTTTGGCATATTCGGTATTTACCTTGTTATGAGAGGCGTGGTATTGGTTGTTGTGATGGCTGATAAAATACATCCAAATCCAAGGGTTATTAAAGATGGATTGACGACGGTAAGCTTTTTGGTAAGACGATTGTAGCTTATTTGATTTGAAGACATCAAAGGCTTCTTGGTCATTATAAGGATGCTTGATCGAATAATCTTTTTTGGTAGATTTGGATGAGGATTTAGATGAATCCGTTGATTTAGTTGATTTAGATGAATCGGTTGATTTAGTTGGTTTGGATGATTTAGTTGATTTGGATGATTTTGTTGAAGATTTAGTGGACGGTTTAGTTGATGGGGATTTGGTTGACGGCGATTTGGTTGATGGTAATTTAGATGGTGACTTATGGCCTGAGATGTGGCTATCGTGATGAGGCGATACCGAATGGTGTGAGCCATGAGATGAATGGTGACCATGACTTCTAGCGTAAGCCGGGCTTGTGAGAGCGAGACCTAGTACAAGGGTTGATAAGAGGATTGTTGATTTTTTCATGAATTTCTCCTTTAATTTGTGACATAATTGGCAAGATAGTTTAAGATGCCGATTTTTTGAATGAGAGCTGCTTTTTCTTTGGCTTCTGTTAGGGTTTGACAGTCTTCAATAGGAAAATAATTTTCTTTTTGGTCAAATTCGTCTTTTGTCATGATGGTAATGTTCTTTTGCGAGGGGTCTGCTGTGATAATGTATGGATTCATAAAGGGTTCCTTTCTTATTCGATATATGCGCCTGCGGGAATGTCAATAGGTTGGTTGAGTTTAGTAATATTGAGTTCTGCTTCTGGATATTGGTTTAAAATAGCCAATGCGTCTTCGTAGTTATCAGCGATACCGACAATATGTTGATCAATACCGTAACCGTCGCTATAAAAATCGTTTTGGATAACGAAAATAGGGTCTTCAATGATGCTTTCTTTAATAAGTTCAGGGAGGTCAATAATATCTTCGATTTGAGAATAAGGGCAATTATTTAAGTAAATATCACGGTATTCGTCACCGTAAAGATAGATGTCTTTGTTTTTAATGACGATTTTAATGTCTTTAAGACGTCGATTAAGATAGCTATTATAACGTTCAGGATGTTTGGTCATCCATTTTAAAAAGTGTTCTGGGCTATAGTGCATGTTTTTAGTGTCTAAGTATAAGTAATAAAGATCCATAATTATGAGTGTCCTTTCTTTTTAAAGTCAGCAAGGCTGTGAAGTACCGTCAATTGATAGGTACGGCTACGGTTGTTTGGGTCTTGATAGGCTGTCATGAGGTCATCAGGCGTTGCGGTGTAGCCTGGGGCATCAATAACAGTGAGTTTTGTATCAGGATAGGCAAGAGCTTTTTGAATGGCTTTTGGAAGAGTGTCTGTTTGAAGGGCTTTGACAAGCTCTTTTGTTTTGATAACCCGTTGATTGATAGAGCCAAACATTTGATTTTTGTTTTGAGTTTGTGGATAAAACGACCATCGACAATGAGATCAAGTTGCGATAAACTATCTTTTTGTTTGGTGTAGGTATCTTTACGCCACCAATCTTCGATGTCAAAGCCTGTCCATGAACAAATAGTGACCTCTGGAATTTCTTCTTTGATACGTTTGATGATATCTAAGGTATCGTCAATGTTTTCGTCTACAAGAGGGTCGCCACCTAAAAGGCTGAGATTAGGTTTCATGTGGCGATCTTTGAGTTTATTAAGGGCTGTGATAATGGTATCTGCTGCTTTTTGATTGTCCCAATAAAGATTTTCTTGACGCTTCCAAGTGCTTTCATTCCAACAGTTTTTGCAATGAAAGGGACAGAAGTTAAAGAAGACAGAAACGACAGGGCCTTGTCCAAAGTCGTTATCAATGTCAAAGTTGTTGATTTGATGAAGATAAGCCATAAATTTTCCTTTCTTTTCTTTATTGTATTACAATTTATTTTGATTTGCAATTTTTTGATGCACTGATAATGGAGCGTATGGTTCGTGGTTTGAGGTTATAAGTGATAGCGAGGTCATCAACCGTTTGGCCCTTGTTAAAGGCTTCTAAGAGTTCTTGGTTACGTTTTTGGGTTTCCGCTTTACGTTTATCGGCTGCAAAGTTGTGATCTTCTAAGGTTGTGCGAATCCAGGTAGATGCTTGGCCTTTGGTTTTTGGGTTGGGTTTTGGAAGTTTGTAAAAGTCGCAAATTTTAGCAATGTAGTCTAATTGATTGGTGGTAGCTTCTTGGGTACTACGACTTTTTTCAATGATTTCTTTTTTCTCTTTTTCGGTGCGTTTGATGATTTGACCGTTGATATGCAGTTCGCAGGTTTGGTTAAGGAGCATGTCTAAGACTTTGAGAACAAATTGTGGCGAAATGAGATCTTTGGTATCTTGACCAAAGGTCATAAAGTCGTCGTCAATGGGTTTGATTGGGAGGTTATAACCTGAGGGATTAGGGATAGGTTTGTGGAAACTTTTTCGCCAACGACATAATATAAGAAATAGAGGTATCGTTTGGTTTTGGTTTCATAGTCATAAAACCAGACTTCTCGGTCTTCGTCACGGTCATAGTAACAATTTTGCCAGACAATGTTTCGATTATTTATTTTGTGGTAGTCTTTTTCGTAGTCATAGACGCGTCTGGTTTCATAGCCGACGTCTTGTTTGTGGATGCAGACAGGTGTCAAAAGACTTAGGAATTGGTCTTTATAACCATAGTAGCGGTCCATGTCTTCTTCTTGGTAGTAGCCACTATAGTAGCGATTATGGCGGTAGTGTTGGGCCTTGTCACGAAAGTTTTTGGCACGTTTGTTGACGGAGTAAAGACAGTCACAAAACATGTCTTCAGTAATAATATGGTTTTTAAGGTTTTTAGTGTATTCTTTTGGGGTTTTCATACGGGATTCCTTTGCATTATAAAAAGCTATTTGAGATAGCTTTAAAGTTTTATTTTTTGTAGGCGTTCTTGCAATTGATAAACATAGGTTGGATTATAGATAAGATGAATGGTTTGTTGGTCAATCGTTAAACTGTAACAGGGTTCTTTAAAACTATTGACAAGATAATTGCCAATGAGTTTTGCTTTATCTTGTGTGTCACATTCAATAGCAAGATAGGCCATGAGGTTTGTATAGGGTGTTGTTAGAGGTTTTAGAAGGAGTGTGTTTTGACTGATGATTTGATAAAGATCATCAAGTTCTGTTTGATTTTGAATGATATGACTATAGAGATCCATGAGGTTTTTCCTTTTTATAGTTAAACGCATAGCCCGACTTGCACGGGCTGGCTTTCAAAGCGTATGCGTTACTCAGGGTGGGCTTCTGCATAAGAAGCTTGTCCGAGTTGTCCACGTTCGACACCGTGACGAACGCGTTCTTTGATTTCTGACCACTTACCGTCATTAACGGCTTGTACGCCAGAGCGTTTTGAATATGTGAGATATCCACATCATGTGGCTTTATGTTTCCATAAAGATTAGATCGTACCATCACCATGTTAAAGGTGGAACTATTACGATCGTTGAACGTCCCGCGGTTGCGGTTTCGCTGCTGATTGTCCATTGTTTATGAGGGTTAGCACTCTGAGAGCTTTATTTCAGCTTACCTCATCTCAATTATTGTTTCTAGATTTCTCTGACCGTATAGGTTAATTGAGCTTTAGGAGTTTCCAGCAATTTAAGTTCTTTTGACGCTAAGTTTCCTTAGTGAAAGCGCATGTGGTCTACGCGTTCGACAACTAAGATGTCTTCGCTTCCGCAATTGTCGCAGGTCATGAGGAAGTCCCCATGTTCGCCACATTTTTCGCAGACAGAGCTGATGACATTGACACCAAAGTACATGCCTTGGCGCATGGCATAGTTGACGATGGCTTCAAGAGAAGCTGGTGATACACCGTAGTTAAATTCGGCGTATGAAATGTGTCCACCTTTAGCAATGCTATGGAATTCTTTTTCGTAATCGATTTTATCAATCGCACTTGAATGAATCCACACTGGTTGGTGGAAGCTGTTTGTGAGGTAGTCACGGTCTGTGACGCCTGGAATAACACCAAATTGTTTGGTAAGGAGTTTTTCCCACGTGAACACAAGAGACTCCGCCAGTTCTTGTATACCCTCGGTTTCCCGATATTTATGAGGGGATTAGACTATATCATCATCCTTCGATATGAAGGAGCCGACCGTTTCGGGCTTCACGAACCCTACTCTAGTTATAGATAGTCGTTTGACGTTACTTATGATCGTCTGTGGTTTTGATCGATGATAGCTTTTTCATTATCATCAATATATCGAAAATACGTTGGTTTTCGTACAGGCTTTTTATCTCTTGTTTGTCGTGCAATTGTGCTTTTGGAGATACCTGTTGCTTTCGAAGCTTCTATGATGCTACCGAATGTATTTAGTAGTTCATGTGTGTCTGATGAATATTGATTTACAGGTTTACTTTGTGAATCCGCAAATCCTTTATCGTTTTTGCTTAGTCCATTATCGAAAGCTTTTTGTGTATTTTCAGATATTGTTGTCCAATAAAGATTTTGAATCGAGTTGTTGGTTTTATTGTTATCTTTATGACCAACAATTGGATAACCATTTGGATTATCAATAAATGTTAACGCAATGTGACGATGTAGTCTGACTGTTTTATAACCAGATGTGAATCGTAATCCAAGGTATGCGTAACCATTGTTTATTGATATATGGTTTCTTTTTGATTAGTTGTCCTTTTAGGTGATTTGCTTGGGATATACAATAAATATCGCCATTAGTATCAGCCCAATAGTCAACAGTATTAGGAATTGGTTTTGCGGTTTTTGGTAGTTTAATCATAAGTCTTAGCACTGGATTGTCTGAACGAGTTTCCCAGTTAGCCGATATGTTAGCCGTCATTTCCTACGGTTCCAAAAGGCATATCGACACCCTTTCTAGGTTAGATCGGTTTTGTCATAGCTGTTACCAGCTAAGCGCCCACGGAGATTTTTTAGGCGTTGAATACACATTTTGCTACCTTATATTTCTATAAGGATTAGACTGTCCAATCACCATTTCAAAGGTGGAACTATTACAGTCGTTGGACGTCCCGCGATAGCGGTTTCGCTGCTGATTGTCCATTGTTTGTGAGGGTTAGCACTCGGTTAGAGCTTTTGTTTCAGCTTACCTCATCTTAATCATTGTTTCTAGATTTCTCTGACCGTTTAGGTTGACTAAGCTTTAGGAGTTTCCAGCAATTTAAGTTCTTTTGACGCTAGGTTTCCCTAGTGAAAGCCCTGTATTGTTAAGGCATATGGATGTTTATCCGTTTGACTACGCTCGATGCGAATGCGATTCACATGTTCGAGGAAGTCTGCTTGCATTTGTTTGCGGTCGTCGTCTGAAAGGTTTTCCCAATCAGGTCCAACCATGGCGTTGACCATTTCGTAAAGACCAGTATAGCCAATAGAGGCTGTTGCACCGTCTAAGAGACGTGAGTCTTTGACTTGTTGGTCAGGGCGAATACGTTGCCATGCCCCGCCTTCACACCAGAACAATGGGTTAGAAGATCCGTAAAGGTTTCCGACACGTTCGTATCGCCAGTTTTGAATATCGAAGACCATGTTGCTGTATTTGTCAACAAGGGCGTCGAATGTTGCTTTGTCGAAGTTGCCTTCAGCATCACGTGCTTCAAGGGCAAACTTGACAGGTTGAGTGAAATGGCACCGATATTGAATCGACCGTCGGTAACGTCTTTACCAGTTTCAGGGTCGATAAATGGTGATAAATGGGCACGACATCCCATCGGCGCGATTGTTTGTCCACTACGTTCATAAACGTCACGGCGGTAATGTTCACCTTCGACATCTTGTGCATCGAAACTCAAATAGTCAGGATACAATTTCTTAGATGAACATTCTAGACTTAGTTTGTATAAGTCGTAGTTTGGTGATGTTGGATCACCATTGATTTCGCTTCGATACATGAAAACGAGTTTAGGGAAGACATCACGGTTGTCTGGTGACATACGGTCTTCTAGGATGGCACGTGTGATTTCACGGCCCCATTTACTCGTATCCATACCAAAGCTGATGGTCGTGAATGGCGTTTGACCCAAGGCATTTTGCGTTTGCGCCAATTCATAGGTGTAACTTTGTACACCTTGTTTGATTTCTTTGAGTGTTTTATCAGTCGCATAACGTTCGGCGTCCGCAATACCGTATTCTTTAGCATCGTTTAGATAGTGCTGATAAGATTTTTCAGCATACGGTGCCAAGGTGCTGTCAATGTGATTGACAGTGAAACCACCAAATTGGTTCCCAGATGCAGCGATGGTTACGCTTGATAAAATGTCAAAGGCAGATGACACGTGTTTTGGTTCATGTGTCGTCTTGTTGTTAATTCTAAAGGCATAGACGCCATCTTCATGTTCTTTGTCTTTCATGAGATGTTCTAGGTCAAAGAGGTCACAATTGAAGGTATCTTTATAGAGGTCACCCAAATCCGCTTGGGTGTGAGCTGACTATATCACCATCCTAGTCGTTACTTAGGATGCCGCATTTTGGCTATTACACGATTTTATAATCGTCTAATCTCAGACGATAACGAACCTGTTTGTTTCACCAGGGGCTACTCTACTTGGTTAGTCTCTATGAACCAGTTATTCATAGATATCCTTTTGATAGTCGATTAACGTTTATTCAGAATATATCCTCGATATGGTTTGTTGGTGTTGAGTGCTTTTTTCACACGCTCATGCTCTACACGTGTCCATTTTTCATCAAATAGATTTTCTATCAATTCTGTGATAGATGAGTATTCAGTCATTGTGTTTGTTGATGTTTCAATGGCTGATACTTTGATACGTCGACCGCTGTTTCGTTGTTTTTGAATACGTTTTCGTTCGTCATTTGACTTGTCTGTCCAAAAAGATTTGGCGTATTCGACAATACCGTTTACTTGTTTTTTCTTGTTCATGTGTGTTTTTAGCATGTACGCGATATTGTATAGGAGTTGTTCTTTGATAGGTGTATTACTATACCAATAGTCGCTCCCTGGTCGTTTTGATGATAATGTGTGGCCTTGGCGTTCGTGCCAATTTAACATACCTTCATGCATTTTAGATATGACGTATTTGTGTTTATTTTGATCTTTACGCCAAGCTGTTGCATTTTGTCGGTATTCTTCATTTTTCCACAATTCGGTTGTAGTGTTTGTCCAAACTTTAATTAAACGGTCTTTTTCTTGTTGGGTTATGTTTGCCCAATAATCCTTTTTAGCGATGCTTATTTGTTGTTTTGCGGATGGGGAATGGGTATTATTGTACATTGGATTGTTAGAACCAGAAACATCCGCATGGTTTGTAGATATTTTTTCTCTCCATTTGCGTTTTTGTTGTTCAGTTGCAGTTTCTAACCATGTATACGGTTGACCGCCAGGTGATAAATTATAGCCTATTGTTGGGTCATTTGTTTGGTAGTGTTGAATATAGTATTGTTCAAGTTTATCTAATTCAGAAACATTTTTAGTTGTGATTAGTATTGTTTTCTTGAAAACATCTTTACCATATTTTCTACGAATTGCTTTTACAATTATTCCTGATCCGTAGTAGTCATCGTTTATTGTATTGTTTTGATGTTGACCGATATAGATTTTTCCATTTCGAGTATCAGTTAGTTTGTAGATATATCCTTTCATAAGTCGCACAGGATTCTTTCGTTCCCTGTTAGCCGTTCCTTTCATTATCATTTCCTATAATTACTGTGCCGTAGGAACGACACCCCTTCAGCCTTTCGGCACGGGTTAACGCGGTTTTTCCATAGTTCGTTACCGAACTAGGCCACAATTTGTTCATGGATATAGATATACCCTTCATCGTGTGCTTTAATCCATTCAGGTTTAAGCACATTACGAACCAGTTTTTTCATGGTCATTTCATTGATGAGGGCTGACTTGGTTGAGATCACTTGTGAATCTTTGTTAGCATTCTCATTGTAAGAGCCAAAACGAAGGCCTTCAGCTTCATTTTGGAGGTCACGAAAGGCGTTAGCGTGTTCGCGTTGGGTCTGCCAGTAACGTTTGTAAGACGTGTAGACATCTTTGTCGGCTTTCTTAAGCGCACCCATAACAATACGGTGAAGGTCACTTGTGGCAACAGTGTCTCGGTATTTTGGTGTATCTAACCAGTGAGCGACGTCTGAAAGAATTTGATTTTCTTGGTCTTTGGTTAGGCGTTTACCGATAGCCGTTGCAGCTTTTTGACAGGCTTCTAGAATACGCTTGGTGTCAAAAGCAGATACAATACCTAGCTTAGAAACAACCTTTAATTTTGTGAGGTCGCTAGACTTCAAAGCTTGTTTCTTTCGATGAAAGTCTTCGTAAGATTTGGCAACGTCAGGGTTGACGCTACGGGTTGCTTCAATGGCGAGCCAATGAAGATCTTGTGGAAGCAAAATCGTTTGAGCGTTGACGTATTGATAGACCTTCTTTTCGATTTGTTTGAGGTCGTCTTGTGATAAGGTGACGTGGATGTCACGGGCAGCACTACGAACAGCAGTGAGTAATTTTGCCATTGAAAATGGTTCGATATGACCATCTTTTTTGACAACGTCGATATTTGTTAGCATGGCTAACTCCTTTTCTATCGTGGAATACGGGTTGTTCACACGAGTGTATTTTAGGGGTTAGCGACAGTAAAAAAGCCAAACATGCAGTCCCAAGTTTCTTTTGTGTGTAACGTGATGTGCTATGTTGGCGGTATATTTGACTCTTTAAGCGTCGCTATAATAATGGACGTCTCTCGACGTTCATGAGTTTATTATAGCATATTATGATGCTGTTGACTAGTCTTTGGTTTCTTTCATGAGTTTTTTAATAGAAGCTAGGTGTTTGTTTGAAACGTGTGTGCCATAATCGTTTTCTTGAAGGAAAAGTTCCAGTTTAATGTCTAGAGGCATTTCAGCGTGCCCATTTGGCCCATAATAGACGATATGTTTAAAGACCATGGGGACGTCATAGAGAATTTGAATATTGGCGTCACTTAGTTGGTCATAATACAGGTCATAAATAGGGAAGTCGCCACGGACATAGTCAAGGATAGCGTTGAGACGTTGTTTACCATCTAAAACTTCATAGTCAGGTTGTCCTTTTTTAAAGGGACGTTTGATAAAGGTTGGTTCAATCTTTGCTTGACCAGTGACGAGGGCTTCAAGAAAAGCTTGTTTTTGTTCTCTTGTCCAGACGAGGTCACGTTGATAGATGGGATCAAAATCGTAACTACCGTCTGTGTATTCGTTTAGAAAACTTCCTAAAAATGAGGTAATATGGTTAATGGTTAGGTCTTTGAGATAACTTTTTTCTTTTTTTTTAAAGATTGGTTGGTCGATTGGGCGTTTGTCTTTTCTAATTTGTTGGATAAGTGCTGGACTGTCCATTGGCGGATTGTAGTCGTCAAAGATAACAAGGGTTTCTTTTGGCGTAATGATAAATTCTGAGATGGTTTTTTGGTCTTTACAATCATCTAAGAAAACGGTATCGCCAATAGTGAAGTTGTCAATGGTTTTTTGGTAGCCTAAGATGTCGAAACAAGACTCATAGAGAAAATCTCTAAGCGATAATAGTTGGCGCGTGTGTTTTCAGATTTGGTTTTATTGGTTTCAATCCATGTGGTCACTTTGTGGATGGTATGGGGACGTAGGGGGTTGAAGACGTCTAAAATTTTATCAAATTGTTTTTGTTGGGTTTTGTTGAGGGTGTTTTTATAGTTTTCGATGTGTTGGGTTAGTTCCATAGGATGTTTCCTTTTTTTGTAAAATGAGTTGCTGATTACCAATCTTGGTCAGATTATGATATACTATAGGTAGCTTAATAGAAGAAAGGATTTCATTATTTTATGCAAGTTACTGCACAAACTATCAATGAACAATTCGCATCGCTTAAGGCGACACTTGAAGCCTCTAATCAAAGTCTTGAAGAATCAGGGAAAACGCTTGAGGATGTAACTGCAAAAAATGCTGTCGCACGTCAACAAGTGGCGGCTTATGCTACCGTACAGCAAGCGCCAGTTCAACAAACGCCAGTTCAACAACCTGTTCAGCAAGCGCCGGTACAGCCTGTGCAACAACCGATTCAGCAAGCACCAGTACAGCCTGTGCAACAACCGGTTCAACAAGCGCCAGTACAACCAGTTCAACAATCAGTTCAACAACCTGTTCAACAAGTACCAGTTCAAGAGCCTGTACAACAAGAACCTGTTCAACCAGTTCAACAACCTGTTTATCAAGAACCTATTGTTCAAGAACCTGTTGGTGAAGAAGAAAAAGAGACACAAGATTATGATAAGGCGTTTGCTAACGCTATTAAAAGTATCGAGGGTCTTGATTTAGCAACTTTAATGAACGCTGATGGTGGTCAAGGCTTGTCGCTTTAAATTTATTTGAGAAAAGGTTTTTTACCTTTTCTTTTTTTGTTATAATGGATTATCAACTACCGCCCACTGAAGTGGGCGGTAGTTGATGAAAGGTTGTAGAGAGAAGTGATAACATAAAATGTCCTTTCTAAAAAGCCTAAGAGGATTCTTAGGCTTTTTTGTTATGAATGTAGTGGATGTTTCCTTGAGGGGTGAACCATCCACGGTAGTTTCCGATACCACGTGGGTTGGCTTGATAACCGCTACCGCCATAGTTGGCTTCAAGGATTTGAATTTGGCCATTGTCAGGGTTGACGTCTTTGACATAGGCAATGTGACCGAATTCACCTTCTGTAAAGCAGATGAGGCTTCCGATTTCAGGTGTTGTGTCTACCACAAAACCTTCACTGGCTGCTGATGCGGCCCACATACCGCCATTTCCCCAATGGTCACCTGCCCAAGGGGCTAGGACTTTAGCACCCCAGGTACATTGTAACTGTGGGTAACTGTTGGTTTCTTGGTTGGTGTATTGTGGGTTTTTAAGACCTTCGATGCGAGCTTTTTCAGCGTCTTCGGCTTGTTTTTTAGCCTCTTCAGCTTCTTTAGCTTTTTTAGCTTCTAGGGTTGCTTTTTCAGATTGGGTACTGAGTTTTTGAGCCAGTAAGGCGTGTTTTTCATCATCTGTTTTAGCGAGGGTGATTTGCGCGTCAATTTTACCAAGTTGGGTGCTGACTTGTACGAGACGGTTGTCGGTTTGTTCGTCAGCATGAACTTGCGAGACGGCGAAAATGCAGGGGGTGAGGGCTAAGAGGGCGAGTGTTTTTTTTGAAGTCATAAAATTCCTTTCGAAAGTGATTAGTACCAGTTGTGTGCTAGCCAGAAGTTGTAGGCAGCTTCGATGCTACCGTAGCGATTGCCTTCTGTCATGTAAGCGTACATCCATTTAAGTTGGGTTTTTGGATTGGTCATGTAGTCGTCACCATAAGGGGCCATTTTACCAGCTGGTAGGGCTTGCCCAAGGCCATAGGCACCTGAAGATGGGTTTTGATTGGTTGGGTTCCAACCTGATTCATGTTTGATGATGAAACTCCACATGTTCTTTTGTTCTTGGGTCAAATGGTATTCGTCACACAATTGGTCAAAGGCTTCTTGAACACTTGGGATAGATGCTAGCGAGGCTGTTTTTGGAGCATTGCTTGCTTTGGTTTCTTGTTTAGCTTGCTCTTCTTTGGCCTTTTGGTCGTCTTTGGCTTTTTGTTCAGCTTCTTTGGCTTTTTGATCAGCTTCAGCTTTGGCTTTTTCTTGACTTGTAATGATTTCTTTTGATAAGGTATCTAGTTTTGCACGCACATTAAGGCGTTGCGCTTTGAGATCTAGTTGCGTATCAACATTCTTCTTAGCACCTGTCATAACGGTTTTGACGTGTTCTTTGGCGCTTTCTTGTTTGATTTTATGGGTCAATTGTTGTAATTGAACTTCGTTAGATTGTTTCTGTGTTTCAAGACTTTCAGCGTGAGCATGATGTCCTAAAAGGGCTGTTGAGATAAAGAGTCCTGCGAGGATAACTTTTTTCACGGGGAGGATGTCCTTTCTTTAAACTGTTTTTGATAGTGTTATTATATCAAAAATCACCCATAGCTTCTATTCAAAACTATGGGCGTTATCGTATTTTCATATTTGTCACATGACTGTTACATTAGTTACTTGCTGCGTCGCCTGTTGTCATTCCACCTGTTGTCGAATTATCATAAGGGTAGCTTTCTGTTTGAGACGAACTGCTTTCTGTTTGTGACGGCATACTTGATGAATACGTTGTGTTTGAACTGTTTGAGCTACTGGTTCGTGAGCTTGACGAGGATGAACTTGATGATGAGCTTGAACTTTCAGGAAGTTTCATATAGGTTGCAGCGATGGTGACACTTAGTGGGGTTCCATATTTGATGTATTGATTTTCATGAACGGTTGTTCCATCACTAAGGGTAAGTTTTGCGACTTTTGAGTTAGGTTGTAAGACGTAACCTTGACGGTTATCAGCGTTTACGACAGATAAGCCAAGACTCCTTGCATCTTCTAAGGTTTTGATGCTTGAGGCTGGGTAAAATTGTGATTTGGTTAGACTTTCAAAAGCTGCCTTGTATTTAAGCCAGGCTTGTTTGTCTTGGTAACGACGGTTAGAATCGAGCAGTTTTTGATATTTGTCAGATTCCAAGAGGTCTTTAAACTTTTTAACAGGTTTAAAACGGGTTAAATCATTTTTATCCATGGCCTTGATCATGAGCTTGGTGTCTGATGCGTCAACGGCCGTCTTAATGGTCAAGGTGTTATTGGTGAAGGTTCCTAAGACTTGAATGGTTTCATCAAGGAATTTATTTAGGGCAGTGTAGTCATCACCAATGCTTGATAATTGTTTCTTGTAACTGTTATCAATGCTTGAGCCATACTTGCTTGATTGACCAATAAGGTTGTTCAAGGTTTGGCTGTTTGGGTTACTGTAAGCCGATTCGATAAAGTTTTGGGTATCGGTTAACCAATGAAGGTAGGCGAATTTGTCTTTAAGATCTGTTGAGGTGAGACCCTTGGTGAGACGTTTTTCGTCTTTAAGGTAGTCTTTAATGGTTGTTTTGTCACTTGCAGACAAGCCTTCTTTTTTTTGTAGGCTTGTAATAAAGTCACTTAATTCCACAATTTCTTTGGCGCGTTTGATGTCGTTTCTGGAAATGTGATTGGATACTAATTCAGGTGGGAGTTTGTCATAACTTTTAGTTAGAACAGTTGATTCCCAATGTTTTGTCTTTTGGTATTTGTAAACAACGGTTGATGAGACACCACCAACGACAAGTGCTCCGATGGTAATCAAAAGGAGACTGCTTTTGGTAAAGCGTTTGTCGTTTCGGCGTTGTTTTTCAAGTTTTTTTTGAATGCGTTGGCCTGTAATAGACATAAGGGTTTCCTTTCGTTAGTTTGGCAACTTGTCGTAAAGATTCTTGTCAAGGATCGATTTGTCAAGGTCAAAATTATCCTTGTAGAGTTTGTAGATGTCGTTATGTTTCAGACTATCTTTCCAATCTTTAGGTACCGATTCGCTGTTTTTAGCACCTGTAATGCCATTTAAGACATTATAGTTTCCTGAAATGTCTGGGACAAGGGCTACGGTATCGGTTTGGTCAATATCTTTACTGTCAGTGATCATATAGGTTGCGTTTAAACCACTACCACCTGTTGAGCGAACATTCCCTGGCATGGTCCAATTACTTGGGGCTGTTTTATTAAGGTATTTCATAATATCACGACCAAGCATTTGGTGTCCTTTAAAGTCGTCAGCCACTTGTGGAGAGCTGTTTGGTTGGTCATAACCTGTCCAAATAGAAAGGTTGTATCCACCATTTGTGATGGCGTTGAACCATGCGTCTGAACCCCCAAGACCATATTTTGGATAGGCACCAGAAGACGGATCAAGGGCGACAGAACCTGTTTTAGCGCCGTAACCTTCCCAACCTGCAATTTCAGCTGATGGTGCGGTTGCGCCTGCTTGAGGAACTCCGCGAAGCATTTGTGTTAAGACAAAGGCTGTTGAAGCGTTCATGGCTTGATGGGTTTTGGCAGGGATGGTTTTGGTCGTTCCGTCAATAAAGGTGATGCTATCAATGAAACGTGGTTCGGTGTAGACACCACCGTTATTAATGGTTCCAAAGGCAGCTGCTGTTTGAAGGGTTGAAACGTCAAGACCGATGGCGTCAACGGATGAATAGGTATCTTTAACGTCAAGACCCACACCTGAAAGGAAGGTTTTCATACGGTTAGACCCTAGAATACCATCAGCAATACGGGCAACAGGGGTATTAAGAGACATTCTAAGCGCGTAGGTTGCTGTGACGTTACCGTACGTGTAGCCACCGTAGTTGTTCATGACAACATTTGTTCCTGGATAGGTATAAGGCGCTGATGAGAAGGAGCTACCTGAGCCGTATTGATTTCCAAAGTATTGGAAAAGTGGCCCATAAGCGGTAAAGGGTTTTAGAGATGACCCTGACGAACGCCCTGTTTGTGTGGCATGGTTGAGTTCGTCTTGGGTGTTACGCCCTCCGACCATACCAACAACGATGCCGTTATTATCAGTAACCGTTAATCCAATTTGTTCATCACCGTCAAGGTAATAAGCAGGGTTTTGACTGAGTTCTGTAATGTGGTCAAAGGTTTCTCGGTTGAGGAAAGTTTTGACTTTTAGGGTTGCTTTTTTAGTATCGTAGCCTTGGTCAGAAAGGTCAGCTAAAACGGCGTCTGTATAAACCTTGTACTTCAAGTTTTGTTGACGTTGGTCTTCAGATTCACGAAAACGTGGTTGAAGATTGTCTGTTAGTTTATAGGCTTTGGCTTCTTTGTATTCTTTATTAGAAATAAGACCTTTTTCTTTAAAGACACCTAATACCGTGTTTTTACGTTTTTCAGCTTTTTCAGGATTAGCGTAAAGGTTGTAATCTGATGGCGCTTGTCCAAGACCGACAAGGTAGGCTTGTTCAGCGATATTTTGGGTTGTCCGTTCCTTATATTGATCAGGGGTTTTTCCAAAATAGGTCATCATGATGGCTGCCAGACCTTTATCGCCTTCAGCGTATTCAATGTTATTGAAGTAAAGAGCCATGATTTCTTTTTTGTTGTAATTGTTTTCCAATTGTTTGGCTAAAAAGAGCTCTTGGAATTTACGGGTTGTGACATCAACGCCGATACCACCATTGAAATAAACATTCTTAATCAATTGTTGGTTGAGTCCTGAAAGACCACGTGCTTCATGATAAGGAAGAAAAGGTAGCTTACTTTGTACTTTCATATAAGGCACCTGTAAACATACGAATAACGTTCCACCATTTGAAGCCTTTGGCTGTCCAGAACGAATTATCTTCGACAGCGACGACGCCTTTGTTGATTAAGGTTGGAATGTTGTTGTAATCAATGGCTTTGATGCGTTGAGAGGAATCTTTCCAAATGACATTGCCGTCTTTGTCTTGAATTTCTGAGGTATCATAGACTTTTAGTTGTTGGGCGTTGACTTTTGGAAGATGACTGAGTTTTGAGTTGATATAAAGCGCACTACCGCCCATTCCTAAGAAGGTAATGGAAAGAAGGGTTAGTCCTGTCCATTTGACCCAACGTTTTTGTTTTTGACGTCTTTGGTCTTGCAATAGGCGCTTTGTTTTACGATTAGGAGTTGTCATGAGTTTGAGAAATCCTTTTTAGAGTGCATGGGATAAGAGTATCCAGAATTAGTAACCGTTATAGGCAAAGGTTCCCCATTTTTTGAGCAATTGATGGATAGAACCATTGAACCTACGGTCAAGTTGATTAGTGATGAGGGCTTGATGGGATTCGTGAGTATCAAAACCTGCGTAGCCGTCAGCTAATTGTCCAAAGCCTGGCCCTTCAAGTGTATAGAGAACCCAAAAGGCTTGTGGGGTTGTTAGAGTGTCGATAAGGTTATCAAGACCTGTTTGGATGTGATAGCCACCACCATTCATACCACCTGGGATAGCATGGATGAGGTTGTAGACTTGTTTGGCATTGCCGCCATCGTCCATAATCAGAAGACCGTCTGGGCCGAAACGTGGATCCTCGTGGGTAACAGGTGCTGTGTTTTGAGCAGGTGCTTGAGGCGTTGTTTCTTGAGCTTTTGGTTCTTCTTTTGGCCTTTCTTTGGCGGCTTTTTCTTGTTCGAGACGAACCTGTTCTTCTTTTTGTTTGCGTTCAGCGTCTGTAGCTCGTTTTTGATTGGTTTCGTCTTCAGAACGTTTATTGATTTCTTCTGCCTTGCGTGCATGGGTTTCCGTGCGTTTGATACGTTCCGCTTTAGAAATGATGGATTTGGTCAATCCTTGGTCATTTGCGTGGGCAAGACTGGTTCCTGTAGCGGTGATACTGGCAAGGCTGGTTGCAAGTAAAATGGCTTTTTTGGTTGTTGTCGCCATGACTGTTTCCTTTCTGATTAATTTGTTTTAGTATATCAAATCGATTAGAAAAAGTCTAACAAAAAATAAGCTAGCAAAGATGCTAACTTATTTGTTGTTTTCGACAAATTGAACCAAACTTTCATACGTTGCTTTATGACTTGGTTCTGCAGGCGTTACTTTACCGTTTTTCTTAAGGCCTGTGGTATAAGGTTTGGTTGTTGTGATGAGACGTTTGTTTTTGTCTGTTTGGACAATAAACATACCTTTATATTTAAGGTGTTTTTTGATGTCTTTGACGAGTTTGGTGTTTTCGTCAATGTTAACGGTTTTGACTTGTGTCTTATGGGTGTTGTTGTAAAGGTTAACGGCATCTTTTCTAGCAGGTTCTGCTTTTTGACAGAATTTGCATTTTGGGGAATAGGTGACGTAAACCATACCTGGTTCCATTTTGGTCACCTTTGAGCTAACGGTTGAGTTGTTAGGTAAAAGACTAGTCCCTAAACAAATAGCCACAAGTGCTAACATGAAGGGAATATACCTGCGACGAAGACGTTCTTCATAGTCAAGACTGTTACGTCCATGTTTGAGGTCGTAGTTTTGAAGAATAAGGGTAATTCCAAGAATAATAAAAACAATACCAAGGCTGTTTGTTATGGCATAAATGTAAGGGAACCATTTGTCAATGTCGTAATTGCCTGTGCCTGGAATCTCTGAGAGAAGACTAAAGATAAGTCCACTTCCCAAGGATAAGCCAAGGTTTGATGGTGCTTTTAGCAAGATTTGCGATGCGTTTGATAAACATGTGGGTTTTCCTTTCTGACTGACTTTCTTTTAGTTTAGCACATTTTCAGAAGAAAAACTATCAAAATCCGTAGCATGACTAAAGGTCATCTTTTTATCACTTAAGCTTTCAATGGTCTCTAAGGTTTCTTTAGGAATAGCCTTTGTGTCAATGGCATGTTTTAAGATATAAGGATCTTGATTGACAAAGAGTTCACTTTTATTGGTTTCATTATACATTTTTGCCATTTCGGTAAGAAATTGACCCATGTATAAGGTTTTAAAGGGTTCTTGGTCGTTTTCTTTAAATAGCCATTGGTTAAGTAAACGGGTGAAGATTTCAATATAATCAGCTGTTTCAAGTCCTGGGTCAAAGCTTAAGAGACAGCGTTCGATTTCAGAGACGGCAAAGGTGACGCTGTCGGCACTTGATTTGGTTTGAGGTTTGATAACTTTGACAGGGAAATTGACCATGTTTCCTGTTTGGTTTTTGAACAATTTGTAAAGACCGTCAGAATAAGGGTTTTCAGGGGTTGTAACAAGAAGCCCTAATTCGTTTTTGGTGTCAAAGGTCAATGTGTGGCAAAGCCATAGGCTTTAGCTACATTGACCAATTCTTTTTCTTCTTTATTTAATTGTTCGTAAGGTTTTTTGGTATAGGTCATTCGTCCCCTCCGAAAAGTTCATCGAGCATTTTCTTATAGATACTTAGACTAAAGCGTGGTGTTTTTGGGTCATCAGCTTTGATGGCTACGTATTTGGGATGCGCGTGAATGGTATCATAGTTGATTGGCCAAAAATGGTCTCGAATAAAGATTTTATACCAGTTGTGACTGCGCATGCATGAGACTCGGTAGGTTGTACCATCGACAGTAAATTTGATGGCAGCGCCACGACGTTGGTCAAGTCCTTGTTCAATGGTTGAGGCATAGTCTTTTTCAAGCATGTAATCCGTAAGCTTACGATTCCATTGCGCTAACTGTTCGGTATTATTTTGACTCAATTGTTTTTTAATAGACAAACTCACTTTTTGTCACCTGCCTTTTTAAAACGATTATCAATCAATTCTTGTAATTTGATAAGTTCATTTTCGCTAATGGTTCCTTGTTCAAGGGTTTGTTTGAGAAGGAAGGGTTCACTGTTGATGAATTCTTTTTCAGGGCTATTTCCCATGTAGAATTGGTTCATGGTTTGGAGGAAACGAGGCATGTAGAGTTGTTTGAAATAGTCAAGACGTGGGTCGAAGGTCAACTCCCCTTCTTTTTTCTGTAGGCTTGAGCCAAAGAAGGTTTCAGCAAGACCATTGACAATAGATTGGTCGATGACACGAAGCATGATTTCCATGATGTCAAAGGGTTGCAAGTAGGGATCAAGCTTTTCGACGGTTTTAACCAATTTTTCAACGGATGCGTCAATGATGGGTTGACGAGATAAGGTGTTTGGTGACAAGACCTCTTGAAGGAATTCTGACGCTTCTTCGGTTTCAGGATGGGCTTTGTCCTCGGCTTGAAGAGGAACAACCATTTGGTTTTTGATTTTGACGTTACCGAGTTCTTGGCGAATAAGAAGATAAACACCGTTATTAAAATGGCGGTCACTGTCTTTTTGAACGATGACAAGTCCTCTGAGGCTACCGTTTTCGTTGTAAACAAAGGTGAAGTCATGTTTATACCCAATCATTTGGGTCATTTGAATGAGGGACAATTGAATGTCTGTCATTTCGGTCAATTGGCGTTCAATTTTGTAGGTTGCCTTGATGTTTTCAAGATAGGCTTTTGCAGTATCATTTAAGAGCATGAAAAAATCCTTTCTAGGAACAATGGTTTTGTCTTTATTATAGTATAGTTACTCTTTTTAGGCAACCAAAAAAACGGCAAGACGCGTTAGCGTCTTCCGCCTAACAAAAGCTCGTTTTCCAAAGGAAAACGAGCCAACGTCTTATGCAAGTTGTTGTTCTTCTTCTTTTTGACGCTCTTCCCAGCGACGCTGGCGTTCTTCTTTTTCCCTACGAGCGTTTTCTTTGTCGATTTGTTCTTGCTCAATAGCACGGTCTTTCATTTCCTTAGTAACCTTGATACTTTCTAGAATAACAGGTTCTTGAAGGAATTTGAAATGGGTGTTTTTAGCAGCTGTCGCACGCGCCTTTGTTGAGTAAATAAAGGCTTGATTGCGATCTTTTGACATGTAATCTTCAGGGTTGTTTAAATGGCGATTACGTGTGATGTAGGAAGGTTGCGGTTCGTTTGTACGTAGAATAAATACAAGTGGCATAATGGTTTTCTTTCTTTCTATTAGGAATTAGCGCATGAGGTGTTCGGCACGCGCTTTGGCTTTATCAAGTTCTGATTGTCCGCCTGCCATGATATCTTCTTGGGTAAGGCTTTCAGGACTTGATGGGTTGTCAATGCGACGGTTATTGTAGTGTTCCAATGTCGCTTGCATAATGTTTCGAACAAGTCCCCCGTTACCGCCATTGGTACGTCGTCCATTGGTGTCAGGGATGTTAAGGTTAAATTCTGTAATAGCCTTAAAGAGACGAGGGAGCATGGGTTTCAAGTCTTTAGGAACTGTTTTTTGATAAGAGCGTAACATGAGTTCAAAGATATCCGCCATTTCTTGAGGGGTGTAATCTTCAAATTGAATCCATTGGAAACGACGAGAGATACCGATGTTACTTGCCATAAGGTCTTGCATTTCTTTATCATATCCTGCCAAAATAACAACAGTGTCTGAACGGTTATTTTCAGCAAAGGCAATGAGTTGGGCAAGAGCTGTGGCTTGGAAGTCAGACGCTCCGTCATTGCTACTAGGTTGTAGGCTGTAGGCTTCGTCGATAAAGATGACACCACCTTTTCCTTTTTGAAGGGCGGTACGTGTTAATTCTGCGGTTTGGCCTTTATAACCTGCAACGAGGTCAGCGTCCCCGTAAGATTTGAATTTGTTTTCAGGAACAGCACCGATTTCATACAAGGCTTGGGCAAGGATATTGGCAACAATGGTTTTACCAACCCCAGGATTTCCTGCGAAAATCATGTGGTAAGAAAAGTCGTTGTTGCTGTCTAGTGCACCTTGGTTTTGATTAATTTTGATGGTGTTTAGAATGGTCTTGATACGTTCTTTAACGCTGTTCATGCCAATTAGTTCATCTAGGCGTTCCATAGCGGTTTTGTACTGATGGTTAGAATTAATTTCGGTATTAACACGTGAGACGCTTGTTTTTTGAACGTCATAGAAATTGTCATCTGTAACATTTTTAAAGGAGGCACTTCCTGTTCGCAGTTCGTGAGTGAGTCCTTGATTAGTCGGATGACTGTTTTGAATAATAACTTGCCCGTCTTCAATAACAAAACCAACAGGACGTTTAAGGTCAGGAAGATCTTCAATGGTATAGTTATCAATGGAACCATTACCGTTAAGATATAACTGATAGGTGAACGTTGTTTGGTTGTTTAAAAGACCAATACGTTCTTCTTTTTTTCCAATTAAGCTTTGGCGTTTCGGTGTCGATACTAAGGATTGGATTTGTTAAGGTAAAGTCTCCAATAAGGTTATTGTAACGGTCAAACATACACGAGTCGCTGTCAAAGGTGTTAAAGAAACGCGCATGACTGAAACGAGTATTTCTTGCGGTTACGCTTCCAAAGAAGCGAGACGCGTCTTTTCCTTTGTCTAGACAGATAGCGTCGCCATAATAAGATTTGATATGGCTATCGGTTAAGATAACATGGACGTTTTCATCACTGTGGACGTTCATGAGGGAGACGTTGTTACAAAGGGCTTCAGCGTGTCCTTTTTCTGATTTGAACCAGATAAGAGGCATGAAGTCTCTGACAGGGCCTTTGACCGTTAAAGTGACGTTTGTTAAATTAGCGTTTTCGGTAAAGACTAAGGCGTTTGCTTTTGATTCACTAACGACATTAAGATCATTAATGGTGGCGTTGGTGTCAAAGCGCATACCAACATGGCCGTTGTCAACGGTTAAGGTGTTCCCATTACCGTTAATAATAACATCATGTGTGACAATGACGCTTTCATTGATGTTTTTATGGAGTTCAATGATGTCGTCGTGATTGACTTTTGCTAGAGCGTCTGCAAGGGTCTTGCATCGTCTAATGGGATTGATTCCTCCAACATGATAGGTTTTCATAGGCAAACGTCCTTTTTAATTTGGATAAATGTAAGTGACGGTTCCTTGAATACCGATTGGATTGAACCAGCCACGGTAGTTAGCAATGCTTTGGTTTCCTGCGTAGTTGGCTTCAACAACTTGAATCATACCGTCTTCACGAACATCTGTGACATAGGCAACGTGGCAACCTGACCATGAGATGATGGCACCAACTTTTGGTGTGGTTCCTGTTTTGAAACCTGCCGCTGCGGCTGAAGCTGGCCATTGGTCAGCATTTCCCCAGAAGCTACCTGCCCAAGGGGCAACGACTTTAACACCCCATGTACATTGTCCAACAGGGTATGAGCTTGCGCCTGCATAGTCATAAGTGAGTCCAGGGATAGTTCCTGCTTGTGGACGTTCTGAAGATGTGGGTGTGTTTTCTGAAGAGGTGTTTGTAGTTGCTTTTGGTTTTTCAGCGTCTTCTTTGGCTTTTTGAGCTTCTGCTTTAGCCTCTGCTTCTGCTTTGGCGTTGGCTTCAAGTGCTGCGCGTTTTTCACGGTTAGCAATTTGAGCCTTAAGTGTTTCTTTTTGTGACATGACTTGAAGACGTTCTGCTTTTAAGCTTGCGGTTTCGATGACACTATTGTCGTCGTTTTGTACCAAGGATTGTAGGGTTGTTTGAAGATGATTTTTAGCCGTTTTTTCTTTGATTTTGGCGGTTAATTGGTCTTCTTTGGTTGTTGCTGATGCGAGACTATCTTCTAGTTGATCAGCGCTTACACTTGGTGCTAAAATAGCGCTTAGAGTCAAGGCTCCTGCGGTACTTAAAAGTGTTTTTGAATGTTTCACGTAAGAATTACCTCTCTTTGCTGTTTGTTAATGGTTTCATTATAACAAAAAGAAAGGCATTTTTCAAATTTAGGGATTGCCATAGATATTGATCTGGTCATTAATCCAATCAACTTGATCTTGTGTGAAATGAACAATGGCTGAGGTTTTTTTGTACTCTGGGACGAAGGGCTCCATATACACGAACATGGATAAGACACCTACGACGTTGTTATTTTCATCTTTAGCGCCACTGCCTGACATGCCTTTAAAGGTTTGGCTGTTCACAACCATGACGTTTTGATTATTTAGAAGTGTCCATTCGGGTTTTCCTACGGACTTATAAGCGGTACCTTTTTTCTTTTTCGGAAAGTTTTCAAACGGATAGCCTGTGTAAGAAATGAGTTTTGGGTCAGGATTATAGGCGATTGGACTGATTTTAGCGTCTAGTTGGGTGGCGTCAAAGGTTTCAGGAAGGATAATAAGGGCTAGGTCATTTTTAGCTACGGATGAAAAACCATAGGGCTTGTTTGGAACGTCGCCATAATAATGGACATGAATATCGACCAAATTAGCATTTGCTGAATATTTATGGGTTTTTGGATTGTCTAGTTTGTCACTATCAATCGGTTGATTCCAATTGGTTCTGATGGTCCATTCCAGGGTTTTGTCAGATTTGGCGGTGACGTCTTTAACAACGTGAGCCGCCGTTAAAATCATATTTTTAGCGATAAATGTTCCTGTGCCATAGATGGTTTTGTCTTTGCCATCAATGGTTGCGTTACGACTAAGTAAAACACTTGATGGGTCAGGTGGGGTTTTTTCAACGCTATTGACTTGTCCTGAGGGTAGCCAGTAAATTTTTCCAAAGTGTGAAAAAATGAACATTAGGCTAACAACAATGGTTGTCGAAATAAGGGTTGTCCAAAAGACGATGTGTTTGATGAATTGACAAATTTCTTTTTTGATAAACGTGACCTCCTTTCTAAAGGAATTAAAAAATGTAGGTGTTTAACCTACATTCAATCCTGTGTGTCGGTCCTCTTCTTCACGCGAACAAGCATCTCTAAAGGCGGCATAAGAACCAATAAGGTGAAGTCTACTTTTGGCACGGGTGATGGCTGTGTAAGAAGATTACGGGTAACAAAGCGCGTGTTTCTTAGAAGGGGAATAAGGACTTCATCATATTCAGAGCCTTGAGATTTGTGAATGGTGATGGCATAACCCAAGGTGAAGTTTTGAAATTCATCTGATTTAACGGTGATATTGTGATCTAATTGGTCAGATGACAATTCAATCGCTGTTAGATTATCGTCTTCATAAGTAAGGTCACAAACGGTTAGGACACTACCATTTCTGAGGTCTTGATGGAAACTATTACTTTTACAGATAACAGGGTCGCCAATGGCAAATTGGTCAGCATCAGGATGGAGGCGTTGTTGGATGTAATGATTCAAGTAAGGCGCTGTATCAACGGTGTGACCAAGACCTTTATTGACATAAGGGGTTAAGACATTAGGCATGACATTTTTATTATCAGCAAGATAATTTAAAATGGTTAAGACATAATTATCATCAGCAGGGATAAAATTAATGTCATCAATAGTCGCAAAAGCGTCTTGAGAAGGGAAAAGTCCTTCTTGAATAGTTTCTGCCAGAATAGGAATGTTTGAACCATCTTTTTGACGCATGACACGAGATAGGGTAATGACATTCTGAGAGTGATTAAGGAGGTCCTTAAAGACTTGGCCGTTAGCAATAGATGGCAATTGGTTAACGTCTCCGACCATAATGAGTTTGACGTTATGGAAATTACAGAAACGCGCAATGAGACCACCTGTCAAAATATCTAACATAGAAGCTTCATCGACAATAAGCATTTTTGGTTTTTGACTAGCTGTTGTCATAATGAGGTTATCGAGGAAGCCTTCATTATTTCGGAAGTAGTCTAAGGGGTGACCTGCAGGAAGACCAAAATAAGAGTGAATGGTCTTTGTAGGAAGATTGGTCGCCTCTGAGAGACGGTTAGCGGCTTTTCCTGTTGGGGCTAAGAGAACAATATCACTGTCTCTATAGCCATGGTAGGCTTTGTTAGCTTTGATGATAGCATTAGTGACAAAACTTTCCCTGTTCCAGGGCCACCTGTGAGGTACATGGTGTCTGTCAGAAGTGATAATTTAATCGCATCTTCTTGTTCTTTGGTGTAGTCAACGTCGTCTGAAAGAATATTGTCAAGAGACATGGTTGTTGTGATCTCTTTTTCTTTGTCTTTGAGTTCTAGAAGACTTTTTTCAAGATGATGGAAGAAGGTTGGTTGTAGGCCAAAGTCTTTTTTAAGCACGTAAGAGGTGCTTAAGATAGCGTCTTCAAAACTATCCATGTCTTGAACGTCTAGTTGACTGAGTTGTAACAAGGCAGGGGTAATGGCATTTGGAACGTAGGTGTCGTTACTGTTTCGCAAATAAGTGACAACGGTTCGTAGACAAATAGCTTCGTCACGTTTGGTGTAGTCAACATTGGTACATTTTTTAGCAATGGTATCACAAAAATCGAGGTCTGCTTTTTCATCGATATAGAGAATCCATGGATTATCTTTGAGATCGTCTTTGAGATTGGCTCCGTAATGTTTAAGGAGACGGATGGCTGTTTTTTTATCAGGAATATGATCTTGAAGCTCTTCTGCCCAAATGTTTAATTGAATGTAGTTGTTATTATTTCGGGCTAAAGTCAATTGGCGTGACAGGGCTTCATCAAAGGCAAAGGGTCTTCAAAGAATAAGGTATGTAAGACACGTAAAGGATCTTTGTCTTTGATGTAGTCGCTAAGCATGGTCTCTTGATCTTTAGAGAGATAATCGACAAATAAATGGGCGATGTCTTGATTGTCTTTAAGGGTTAAAAAGGAATTAAGACTGTAGGCGTAAGCGCCACTATCGAAGATTTTCTTTTCCAGATAGCCGACAAAGACATAATAATCGCCAGAGGTTAATTTTTGTTCGGTTGTGTGGGTGACAAAGAAATCATGGCGTTTGAAATAGTTATCCACTTCTGAAAAGAAGTTGGGGTAATAGATGGCTTGACTGATTTTTTCACGTTTCCAGTTGCTGTCGTAGGCGTTTTTATTGTAATCAAAACGTCCACTGACAACAAGAGGATAGCGTTCGAGCATTTCTGCCATAAGGGATTGACCTCCTTTCTAATTATAATTTGGGTGTTTCTAAATGGGTCATTTGGAGTTGTAGGGATGTGTTTCCTTGCCAACGGTTGAGCACAAGGTCGCCTGTAACAAGAAGAGGTTCTTTAGCTTGACGAATGGTTGTTGCTAAGTCTTCATTAAAGGTGATGGCAGCAAGAGGGCCTTTTTTGATTTTAACGGTTTTCCAAAATTTCAAACGTTCATCTGTTGGTTGAATAAGAATGGATGCTTTGAGGACAGGGTTGAAATCTTTTCCAAAAGGTTTAAAGGTTTCAATTTCAGATAGAAAACTTAAAATGTCATCATATGTTTGTTGGGTTAGTTTTTCCCAAAGGTAATAGTTATCTTGTTGTCCTTTTTCTAAGATGATATGAAAGCCTTTATCTTTTTGAGCCAGTGGGTACTCTTTAAGAGTTCATGGTAGCTCTTGTTCCAAGCTTCAATAAACCAAGGAAAGTGTTCGGTTTTAATACTAAACCCTGCAGCGCCTGTGTGTCCACCACCTTCTAATTCGTAATTTGGGTAATGGGTTTGGATATGTTCAATCATTTTATCAAGACCCATAGTACGGGAACGGGCTGATGCTGAAATACGTTCATCGTCAGGTAAACCGTCTTTATAAAGACCAATAGGCTTTGTGGGGTCTTGTGCCGTGAAGACGACACTTGGTTCTTCTGAATGATCAAGTAATCGTGGGGCAACGAGTCCAGCAACACCGTGTTTGGCATTGATAAGGATGACGTTGTTTGTCATGTTGTCAATGTCTGCTAGGACGGTATCTCGCCATTGTGACTTTAAGGTGTTCATGGCAATGATTTTTTGACAAGCTTCTTGACGTTTCTTTTCATCATCTGCTAGGAAAAGGACAAAGGCTTCATAGGGCGAGTCGTGAATACGTCGTGGGGCATTAAGGGCGGGTGAAATATGAAAGGAAATCAGTTTTTCATCAGATGGCAAGGGATCTGGGTATTTCTTTTTGGCTTTGTTTTTACGATTAAGGTCTTCTTGAAGAGCAACTAATAAGAGATGAAGACCTTCAAAGACACGGTTGTAGATTGGGTAAGGGGTATTGATGTGACAGCCTTTTTTAAGTTTGTTAAGTTCTTCTATAGCATATTTGACCGTGGTGTGATTTTCATCACGAATAGGCATGACGTCTGAAACGTCGGCAATCCCTGCAAAGACGTGCAGGCGATCAAGTAAAGGTAGTTTGTCCTTGTCATAACGCATAGCATAAGCTTGCATCATTTTGAGGGCAACGTGAGCGCCTGCATTACCTTTAAAGGGGTAGGTATCGCCTTCACGATTAGGATTGATGACGGCTTCAGCAGTCACCTGGTTTTCTTTTTTACCTGTGTGGTGGTCAGTGACTAAGACTTTGATGCCTTTTTTTCTGGCATAAGCAACGCCTGAAGCAAAGGTTCCGTTATCGGCTGTGACAATGGCTTTGATGTTGCCAAATTGTTTTTCCATATCGTCAACGGCTTTAGGTGATAGGCCATAACCGTCTTCCATAGAGGGAATGTAAACAGCAAAAGGAAGGCTAAAAAGGTCAAAGGCAGCGGCTAGGACGTTAGCTGAATTAATCCCGTCAGCGTCAAAGTCGGTGTCAATAATGATAAGACCTTCTGAGTTGTCGATGATTAATTTGTGAAATTCTTCAACAAAGAGGTCTGCGTCTGTGTATAAAAATGGATCTAGGTTATCTGCAAGGGTTGCTTTTGATAAGGCAATCAATTCCTCTTGGGTGTAGCCGACTTCTGATTCGAGACGGTTGTATAAACGTTCTTTAAGGGTTAGCATAAGTCTCGCTTTCTATTAAAGATTTGGTGTGTCGCATAAACAAAGAGAGTTTATTTGCTTATGGAACACACCAAAAAAATGGTGTGTTTCATGAATTAGTCCATGTTAGCTAATTGGGCTTCAATGGCTTCTAGTTGGTCGTCAATGGATTGATCAGACAGGGGCGCAAAGGTTGAGGTTTCTTCAACCTTTTTGATTTCAGCTAGACTATCCACACGCGCAGCGGTTGTGGCGATAATGGTGCTGTTTTCTTCGAAACGTTGGTTGATTGTTTCAAGATTTTGGTTGATAACTTCTTGAGATTCATGAATTTGTTGCATGTTGGTTGCAACAGAGCCTGTCTTTTCAGCCAAGTTCTTAATTGGTGTGACATAATTGTCTGTCATTTCTTTATTAATGGCGTTTGTGACCACTTGTTCAACGTCAATAAGATGTTTGTCAAAGCGTTCAGTGACGTCATTATCTTCTTCAAGAAGGGTTGTTGACAATTCTGTGACGACTTCTGTCAAGAAGTTGACCTTGTTGTCTACGGTGACGACATTTTCTGAGCTTGTTGTGACCATTTCACGTGTGTTTTGAACAAGACGCTTGAGGGCGGCTTGTTCTTCTTTGATGTGTGTGTCAGGTCATCTGTGAGGGCTGAGAGAGCCGTTACCATTTCAGATTGAAAAGCTTGCATACTTTCTGTTTGATGCGTAACGGTTTCTTGTTGCTCTTTGGTGCGGTCACGCATGTCTTTAATAGAGACAACAATGGTTTGAAGCATTGAGGCCAATGATTGTTCTGAGACCATAAGGGATCCTTTCTTTAGTTAAAAATACGACCAAAGAAACCTTTTTTCTTTGGTTTACTATCACTTTCTAGTGTATCAGATTTTTGTCATTTGTCTCTAATTGTGCAAGGGTTGATGCTACAATCGCTTCAGGTTCTTCAAGAACAACAATTTCTTCAGTTTCTTCTTTAACAGGTTCTTCCTTAACAGGTTCTTCTGGAAGGTCATCACCTGCTTCTAGAGCATCAAGGGCAGCCAGTTCAGCGTCAATACGGTCTTCAGACAATTGGGCGCTTGGTTGGCGGGCAACGGTCAAGAAGATACTGTTGATGCTATTGCTTGTATTTGTGACGTTGATCTTGAAATTGTTGGTTTGTTTGATCAATTGACGTCCTTTTGTGAACCAATCTTCATGATGATTGTCAAAAAGGTCAATGGCTTTTTGTTTGGCATCTAAGTAATCTTTATGTTCACGAAGGTAATTGTCAAGATTGCTTGAGATGTTGATGTAGTTCATGAGAATAGCTTTTAGTTTGGTGAGACGTGTGTCTTCATTAAGACGTTTTTGAATCGTGACCATACGCTCTTTAAGGGCGTCAGCATTGACCATATAGGTGTTTGCGCGTGTCTTGAGGGTTTCCAAGATATGAGCGTATCGGTCTTGTGTTTCTTGATCAAAGTCTTTAAGGGTTTCAATAAGGACTTGATAAAGATTTTGGGTTTCATCTAGGCGTTTTTCTTGGGTTTCAAGAAATTGCGCCACTTGTTTCAAAGCGTCATGAATGTTTTCATTTTCTTTTTTGGTGATGTCATAGAGTTTTTGATAACTTTTTGTTTTTTCAATGATGTCTTCTTTTAGGACATCAAGAAATTCTTTTTGACTATCGATGTCTGCTTGTGTTTTGCTTTGTCGGCTTGAGAGTTTAAGGGCATAAAGACTCAAGCGTTTAGCTTCTAAGTAAGTTGTATTTGTCATGGAGGTCCTCACTTTTTCTTAGGCTTGTTTTGAGGCTGGTTTTTCGTCAGTTGGTTCTTCTGTCATTGACAAGCGAAGCGTGATGGCTTCAAGAGAGGCTTGAAGGGTGTCAAAGTTTTGGTTATAGCCTTTGATATCTTCGACAGCGGCAACCAAACGGTCTGTGTCTGCTTTCATGTCTGCCTTGTTGACATCCAATTGTTCTTTGAAGCTTTGGGTGTCTTTACGTTGTTGCTCAACAAGATTTGACATGCCTTCTTTCAATTCTTTTGATTGGTCAAGAAGACTATCAAGGAGTTCGCGTGGATCTTGTTGGTCGATAGTTTTTTGGATGACTGTCAAGAGTTCTGAGATTTTGATCACTTCGTTTGTGTAGGCTTCATTTGAGGTTGTGATAATCTTTTCCCAAATGTCTGCTTGTTGGGCAAAGTTTTCCATGAGGTTGAGGTTACTTGTGCTGACAGCTTCAGCGCTTTCACGAACCGTTGCGACGTCTTTTTCAATGGCTTCGCTTGATTTGTTAACCGTTGTCAAAATGGTTTTGTTTTCTTTTTGAAGTTGGTGGTCTTCGTTAACGGTTTTCTCAATGGCTTTGAGGGTTTCGTCATTGTTTGTTGCTTTGGCGTGAATATCAATCATGACGTTTGATGATTCAGAAATAGCTTGACTGACAACTTCTGAGTGGCCAAGAATGGTTTTAAGGGTTTCGTTTGCAAAGCGAAGGGATTCGTTTGTGTCAGCAGATTGTTGGATGTTGTTTACAGTAGTGTTGTTTTTAGCGTTTGTCATAATAAATAAATTCCTTTTCTGTTAGTAATAGTGGATATATGTGGTTGTTTTAGTTTTGACGAACTGGTGTTAGTAAGTGAAGGAGGCTGTCATCGTCTGGAGAAGTGATGCGCATTGGACGAACAGGTCCCATGAAATCAATGTTGACCAAGTCTGATTTGAGGGTTGCTAAAAGTTTAGCCATGAAACTTGGATTAAAGGCGATGTCAAAGGTTTGATCTTCGTCTTCTTCAAGGGTTTCTGTAAAGGTTGTCAAGGTTTCTGACAAGTTAGCCACATTTTCGGGTGCTTTAGCGGTGATGGTTGCAATGCCGTCTGTATGAAGCAATGTATGTCCTTTTTCACCATTTGACAAAATGATTTGGGCACGTTTAACGGTATCTTGGAGTTCTTTTGTGTCCATGACTGTTTGACGTCCATAGTGACCGCCAAGAAGACGGTCAACGTCAGGATAGTTTCCTTCAATAAGACGGGTTGTTAGTGTTACGTTTTCGCTAGTGAAAACCGCACTGCTTTCGTCATAGGCAAAGAGAAGCTCGTCAGTTGTTAATTGTTGTAATTGTTTGATGGCGAGTGTTGGTAAGACTAAATCAAGTTTTTCAGGTGCGTTTTCTGGTTTAGGCAAGCGTTTTTGAGACAAGGTGTGACTATCGGTTGCTTCGACGATGAAGTGCGTGTCTGTGAATCGTAGATGAATACCTGTTAAAATTGGACGGGATTCTTGGTTAGATACGGATACAACGGTTTCGTTAAGGGCTTGAACAAATGCTTTAGTGTCTAAAGAAATGGCTTGTTGATTGTTAATTTCTTTGATACGAGGGTATTGTTCAGCGTCAAGACCTTTTAAGTCCATTTCGGTTGATGGTGTTTTAAGGGTGATTGTCTTTTTAGTGTCATCGACAATAAGGGTGATGTACTCACTATTAAGACTGTTTGCAACCGTTAAGAAGAACTTAGCGTCAATAAGAAGGGTGGTCGGTTGACCATCAATGGTCAAGATATCTTCTTCGACGGGCATGGTTTTTTCTAAGGTTGTGGTTGCGTTAGAACTTTTTAGGATAAGCTTGTCGATTTGAACATCAAAATAAACGTATTTGAGAACAGGGATAGCGTTTTGTGAGGTGATGTTTTGAACAACGGTCTTAAGGGTTTTTAGAAAAGGGTTTTTTTTAAGGGTTAAGGTTGCTGGCATAAGTTTTCCTTTAATTTTTTGGTGCATTTGGGTCAAGGGCTGTCATGAGTTCTTGTTGGTCGTCTTCTTGTTTGTTAAGGTTATTGATGACTTTAATGTCTTCAGTGCCTTCAGCAAGTAGATGAATAACAGTGACAGGGTGTTTCTGACCACTACGGTGGAGACGTTTGTTGGCTTGACGATAGCGTTCATTAGAATTAGGTGGTGTCATCCAGACAATGGTATGTCCTCCTTTTTGGATGTTGAGTCCATGGGCAGCAGAGGCGGGATGGACAAGTAATACCGGAATTTCGCCTTTGTTCCATTTGGTGATGATGTCACTAAAGTTTTTAGCTTTGGGGTCAAGGTAGACGTAGTCAATGTATTTTTTAAGGCGTTCAGCTTCTGATTTAAACCAAAAGAAGATAAGAAGTGGTGAGGTTGCGGTTTCAACCATTTCTTTAATGGCTTCTAGCTTTTTGTTATGGTAGCTGGTGTAGTGCCGTTCTTTAACGTCCATGCTGAAGTCATCGCTAATAATAGACGGGTCGAAATCTTCAATATTGTCATAGATGGCTCCAGAGGATAGTTGCAAGAGTTTCATCTTAAGAACGGCACTATTTGCGATTTTGATACCATGCATACTGGTCGCTTGGTCTGTGTCCCTTAGAATTTTACGTAACTTTTTGTCAAAGTCATTGTAGATTTTTTTTGCTTTAGCAGGAAGTTTGATGTATTTATTGACGTAGGTAATACTTGGCAAATCGACCCGTCCATCGGTTTTTAAGGCCATAACGGTATGTTTGAGGTTTTCAAAGATTTTTTCTTTGGCGCCAGGTTTTAAGCCGTATTTAAAGACACGTCCAGTTCTAGGATGGACACTTGTTGGCTTAAAGTAGGTTGAGCGATAGACATAAAAGTCGCTTGTGAAATATCTCATATTAGCAGGGTCAATGACAATGAGTTGTGACCAAAGGTTGAGGTAACTAGAAGGTGATGGTGTTCCTGTTAAACCAACGAAATAGCGAATGTTTTTTGTCAATTTTTGAACGTCGACGAACTTATTAGTATCGTGAGCTTTAAACATTGACAATTCGTCAATAATCACAACTTCAAACGGATAAGACCATCCACGTTTGTCGTAGAAGTCCGCGATTTTTCCGAGTTGTTCGGGATTGGTTGTGACTAGGGTTGGTTTTTTTTTTTGAGGAACAATGAGGCTTTCTAGTAATTCATTTCGTTTTTTGACGCTAAGTTGAATGTTAATTTTAACATCGAAATCATAGCCCCAATCATCGGCTTCTCGTGACCAGGTGTCAAGGGCGACGGTGATGGGCGCCACAATGAGAACAGGTTTTGTTTTATCCACAAGGTCTTTGGTAAAGAGTTCATTTAAGAAAGCGAGGGTTGCTAGGGTTTTTCCAAGACCCATGTCAGCAAAAAGACCACATCGTTTTTTCTCAAGGGCAAAATCTACCATTTGTTGTTGGTAAGGACGTAGTTGTCCACCATTTGGTGTTTTTAGGGTTTCTATTGGTAGATTATTATGGATGCGTTTTTCGAAGCGTTGGCGTAAGGTTTTATCGTTTCGGATAAGGTCTGCCATTTGGGCGTCTGTTAAGACATGGGTATTCACTAAAACGGTGAAGGGTTTTTTTGTGGCCTTTAGAAAAAGTAGATACAAGGGATCAATATCGTTTTCAACGACAACTAAATAACGGTCTACGTGAGGAACGAGACCGTTAATGAGACTAACCATGTCTTGAATGGGTTCTTTGAGATAAATAGTTGGGTCAAGAGGCATATGACTGGATGCTTCAAAGGTGATTAATCGTCCCGTCTTTGATTTTTTGTTAGAGATAAAGGGTTGATTTTCGAGAGCCTTTTGAATGAGTTTTCCTTGGTCTTGATTAAGGGTGCCGTCAATCAAAGGCCTGTTATGGGTTTTTGAGACATTCCTTATTCCTTTATGTGTTTCAATTGAAATTCTTGTGCGGTTCGGGTGGAACCGTAGGTTTTAAGATGGGCCAAGGTTGCGTTAGGGTGTGTGCTTTGGAAGATGCGCGTGGCTTCTTCCTTTGTAGGTGCTAAAATAGATAGGGTTTTACGTTGTCCATCTTCAACCATAGCGATTGAAAATTGGTTCATGAGGGTCTCACCTCCTTTCGAGTTCTTCTTCTATCCAATAGGATAGGATTTCTTGTGCTTCGTCTTCATAAGGGATTTCATTGGCTGTTTTTAGCCAGTGATAGCTGTCAAAGGTGACATATTTATCGTCCCAATAGACTTTTCCAAAATGGGTATCACGAGCCGCTTCAAGTGGCTTATTCTCATAAAAGAGGTTGAAAAAGTCTTCATCAAAGGGATAATAATCAAAACAATTTAAGTCGTGTGTGTCGTTGAGGTTTACGGCGACTTCTTCAATTGTATCATAATGAAGAAGATTGTCAAAAACTTCAAGGGTGTTTTCATCAAGAGAATAGATCTCATAGATGGTTTCTTTGACGTCATCAAGGATGATTTCTACTTTCGTGATTAATGTGTTTTCATAGCGTTCTAGCAATTTTTCGTGATTGGTGTCGTTTGTTAAGGTAATTTTGTCACCTTTGTCTAAGTGTAAAATGATATCAGCCATGGTGACCTCCTAATTGATTTGCCAAATAAGGTTATTTAAGGGATTGATATATTTGGTTCGATCATCATATTGGTCAATAAGGTCTTTAAATTCTTGTCCTGTGAAGGTTTCTTTTTCTGTGAGATCTTGAAAGGCATCGACAATTTGTTTTGCCATTTCGATAGATACTTGGACAAGAAAAACGTCTGGTTCTTTAAAGGCATTGACAAAGTAATTTTGATAGAGTTCGTCATCAATTTCGATGTCTTGCCAGAAGCTAGATAGGTAGTTGACGGTTTTTTGGGTACTCATGGTCATGGTACCGTTAGCAAGAGCATTATTGAAATAGTATTCAATGGTTTCTGTATTGATGTTATCGTCATCTTCAATATCGTCATAGATATAGTCAATGACGAATTCAGGGAAACTGCGTTTGTCGTCAGGACGTTGTTGGCTGATAGTTGTACTTAAAAGATGAATGAGAGCGTTTTCGATTGGGTTTTGGTAGTTGATACTGTTTCGATTAAGCGTTTCTTCAAGGAGTTTGAATAGCGTATTGGTCGTCTTGGGTGAGGTTGTAGGTTAGGAGGTTATCGTATTTCTGAAAGAGGGTTTCTTTATTTTCAGGAATATTAAAGGTTAGTGTGATCTTTGGCATAGGTTTCCTTTCGTTAGAGAGGGTTTAAGGTGATGGTAATGATATATCGTTCAATACGGTCGCCATTGATGCTTTTTTTGGCTTTAACTTCTTGGTTGCCAGGGATAAAGGTGTATTCACGAATGACGTCATCGTTATCGTCAACAAGAAGTCCTGCGTCAACCAAACCATCAATGAGGGGTTTGGCGGTTGGGTAAAGGTTAGGGCCATCTTTACGACGTTTGGATGAGGATGAAATGGTAATGATGACTTGACAAGGGTGGTTTTCGTCAAATGGGGTATGGGGTTCCTTGTTGCGTAATTGCGCATTAATGTAGTTTTGTCCAGCTTGTTTGGCCAGTTTACGAAGGTGTCTGATAACGGCTGAACGTGTTGACCAATGGGTTCGGTCGTTTTCATTGATGACTTCTTGTCCTTGACTCAGGCTGTATTTTTGGCCACGTCGATTAAGGGAGAAATTAAATGAGGGCACGTAGGCACTTGTCCTCCTTTCTATGAGTTGAAAAAGGTTCCAAGAGCGTTCTCAAGGCGCTTATGGTAGGTTGTTTGTTTGTCTTTGTATTGTTCTTCAATAGCTGTCAGATGGTCATCTTGTTTTTGTTGGTCACTATAATTGGTGACAACAACGGAGCCGTTGACGTTGATGTTGCGATAGTTTGGCATAGTGTCTAGATCAAACATTTGGTCAACTGTTTTTAGTTCAATTTGAGGGGCCTTGACCGCTAAGAGATAGTCATCTAGTCCTTTATAGGTCTTGTCCCAAAGCATGAGGCAGTGAATACCACTGGTTCCTGGGTCGGTTAAGGGGCCGATTTGTCTTGCGGTTAAGTCGTTTGCAATCTTGTGCATCTGTGATGCTACTCGTTTATTGGTGAATAAGTCCATGTCAAGAGCAATATAAATAATCAATTGGTCATAGGTTTCTTTAACTGTTGTAAGACTTTGTTGTAGGGACAATGGATACCGTTTAATTGCATAACGTATAAGTTATCAGCATAGAGTTGTTTGGTCAAAGCAGGTTTTTTTGTTTTTAGAATGTCTGAAACAATAACGCCTTTTAAGGCACCTTCAACAATGATGACACGCGCTAAGCGTTTGTTCGTTGTTTCTTGAATCGGAATGAGCGTGGCTTCGATGTTTTCAGGACTTAGATTTCCAGGTTTGAGGTAGGTGTATTTACCTTCGGTATTGATAGCCAAGTGATTAATGGTTGGTGGGAGTTGATAACCACGGTTTTTGAGTTGTTGAACCAGATTGTCTGTTACCGTAAATTGGCCATCTTTATCTTCAAGAGTTGTTTTATCAATGACTTGTAATCGACTAGGTTTGTCATTTTTTAAGAAGGTATAAACACGTTTCTTTTTATCAAAGTAACTGTCATGGTTAATGGTGGTGTGATCATTCATTTTGGCTTTTAATTGGTAGCTGACGTTATCAGGAATAACCTGTGGGCGTAAGGGGTTTTTGTGATAATCATTACTTGGGATGACAATGCCGTTGGTTTCAGTTAAACGTAAAGCAAAGAGATCTTTTTCTAAAAGGGTTTCTTTTTGTTTTTGTAACGATTCATGCCAAAATGTCCACGGTAGTCTCTGAACCAGTTGGGGTCAATAAATAAAGTTGGTCGCCAGGTGAAGAAATCATCGGTATTGGTCAGTTGACGCTTGGTCAGATGATCAAGATGTTTTTTGTCCAAGCGGCTAATGGCTTTTAAAAATCGCCATTCCTCTTTAGTCCAATCAGGATAAATATGACTTTCAGGATAGAAATGATAGTAACTTGGCGTATGGTCAAGTAATTCAAAGTAACCATCTTTATAAGAGACAAAACAACGGTGTTTGTTTTTGAGCAATTTACTGATGGCACATAAGGCTTTCCATGTTTTTGGGTAAGGATTTAGGAGATGTTTTTTGGTGTTGGTGTCTCCTTGAATGGTGCCGTTGGCGTCAATAGTGAGTAATGATAAGTCGGTAGTTGTGATATTTTCCATAGGCATTTACACTTCCAAAATGTATTTATCATTGTATTGGCCAAGGTGTGAATAGGCTAAAATCTGTAATTGACAAAGTGTTTTTTCTTTAATTTTTTTTTGTAAATCGCTTCCTTTAGCTAACCAACCGACTTGTTTGGCTTCTCCTGTAGACAGTGGGGCGTAAACAGCGACCGCATTTGGGTCAGGTTCTGCTGTTGATCCCGATTCAGGGAAGAAGGGTTGGGGAATGAGAAGACATTGACAGGTGACGCGCTCAACGTCATCTACAGTATCAAAGTCTCCTTTAAAGAGAGCGATATCAGGGTTATTGGCGTAAGAGGTTCCTACGACAGGATATTCCATAGGTAAGAGGTCCTTTCTAATAATGGGGGTTGTGGGCTGACGAAAATCCGACCGCCTGCTCGCGCCCAGCGAGCAGGAAGGCAATCCCTTTATCCAAAACACAAACCATGGGATACGGGGCGGCGACAGCCGCATCCCGCAAAAAAACCGAGCGTCCGTTCGGACGCTCGGCACTCAAAAAAACCAACGGTTCGTTAGAACCGTTGGTTAGGTTATCGGTGTTAAAACAGACGATCGATAGTTGGTTCCTAGAGCAGAAGGCTCTTTATAGGGTTTTTGACTGACTTTGACACTGAGGCAAGTGATTGGTTCAATGACTAAGTAAAGTCCTTTTTGGAAATAGGCACACTGTTTCATGGTCAACTTAGGAAAATCGTCAGTTGGTTTTAGAATAGGTGTCAGTTGGTCTAAGTCGTAATAAAGAGCGTTGGCGTTTTTGGCTTGTTGAACAGGAATGTTTAGATTGTCTGACAAGGTGATAGGGGTGTCATTACAGTATCCTTCTAAATAATAAGGAACGGTAATGGTAAGTCCTTTTAAAGAAGGTTCTTTAAGGCTTAGAACAATGTCTGTGCCATTGAAATAAGAGTTCATGGCCAGCGGAATCTTGTAATCAGAACGTAAGTGTTCTAATTCAAGGTAATCAAAAACGAGACAAAGGCCCGTTTTTGTTTTAATGAGTTGTTTTGGGAGATGCCCTAAAATCATGTCGTTATAATAGACAGCGATAGGTTCATCGATGAAATAGGTATCATAAGGTATCACTGGTGTTTAATTCCCCTTTTTGTAAGTGTTTAAACAGCGTCTTTGAGTGTAAAGGTAACATTGACATCATCGCCATAGACTTGAAGTTGTGCCAAGAGTTGGCTAGCTTCTTTAGCTTTTTTAGGTGTGGTGACAAGTTCATAGGTGATGGATGGGTTTGGTCAAGGTCATCAATGAGACCTTGAATTTCAGCGTAAGAATTAACTTTGACTTTTGGTTTGATTTCATAGACGCCATCAATACTGTTGGTCCATGAGTCAGGACGGTTAATGTTGATGGTTGATTCGCTGTTGACTTTTAAGTTAGCTGAAAGAACATAATCAAAGTCACGGCTTTCAAACAAAAGGGCGAGGTTTTTAATGACTTCGTAAGGGCCTTTTGTTTTGAGTTTTAGGGTGACGGTGTAGCCAACACCACGAACGGCAAAGCCTGAAGCGAGGTCTTTGGCGCTTTTAGCGGCATCTGAGAATTTGATACCGACCGCATAACCTTGGTTGAGGTGTTGTTCATAGCGAGACAAGACATCTTCTTCCGTAAGTTCTTCAAAGGTTGTGCGTTTGATTTCGTTGATTTTTTCGTCTTTGTTTGTTTCTTCGTTTGGGAATTTTGTAATAAGATACATAAGTTAGGTTTTCCTTTCGTTAGTTGAGTTTAAAGGCACGCCAGTTTCCGATTTTTTGGGTGTCTCCAAAGATGTTTTTAAGAGCGGTACGGAGTTGACCTGCGTCATCAGTGAATTGTTTCAGAACATTTTTGCTACCGTTTAAGAAAACATTACCGTTTTTATTTTCTGTAATGAGGTCTTTATTTCCAGAACGAATAGCACTAATAAGGGCGCTAAGGTCAATGTCGTTAGTGTCTTCAATATCTTTGATCTGTGTTAGGTAGCCTTCATTTTCGTTGAGACTGTCTTTGAAGGCTTGTTTACTTTTGATTTTTTCATCAGCCAATTGATTTTTGAGGTCTTTTTCTAAGATTTCTGTATCGGTGCTATGATAGGTTTCATTGACATAATAATCAGGATTTTCTGAGAAAGTCTTCATGAAGTAGGCAGCAAACAAGCGTTGGTTGTTTTTAAGAAACTCTTTAAAGGCTTGTTCGGTTGTTAGTCCTAGAATCTTCGCTTTTTGATACATAGAGGTTGGCTTGATAGTGATAGCAAGAAGACGGCGTTTAAGGTCATCGTGAACACCATCGATGTTTGGGGTATAGTTGGTTAAGACAATATGAAGGCCGTTGAGTTTGTTGTAGACACGGTTTTCGTATTTTTTTTCGTTTGGTGTAATACCTTCTGTCAAGAGTGATTTAATGGCAGAGGTGTTGAGACCATCGAAATTATGGGTTTTTTTCTTGAACGGTTTGCCCACGAAATTCTGCTTCTGAGTAAATGGTCAAGCGTTTACGTGGGATAGACGCCGTTGAGTGTTTGTCACGCATTTCAAAGTGGTCATCAAAAGAGGTGTGAATACGGTAGAAGGGACTCGTGATAACAGCGTTAGCGAGACTGTTAATGAGTGTTGATTTACCAATTCCTGATTTCCCAATGACAAGTAGGGCTTTTGAAACATGTTGGTCGTAAACGTTTTTGTTGTGAAGGGCCGCTCCAAAATACCAGGCGAGGGCATGTTTAGAGTATTCGTCACAAAAGACATCTAGGAAGCTATCTACTTTTTGATAATCTTCTTTTGAGTAATCACTGTAAACAGGGCGTGTGTAGGGTAAAGTTGTTGTGATGGTGTAGTTGGGTTTTTCATCAGCAAAGGCAACGTATTCATTAAAACTTGGCAATGGTCGTGAGGCTAATAGACCAATTTGTTTGTTGAGGTCTGTTAAAATTTCAACCTTGTCTTCTAAAAGGAATTTGAAGCGTTTGCGAACTTCTTTTTGGTTGAATCCTTTTTCGCCTCCAGAAAGCGCTGCGTTTTCAGCGAGTTTTTCATCACATTTTTGTTTAAGAAATTCAAAGACGCGTTTTTGAAATTCAAAACGAACGTTTTTTTCTTGGGTATCGCCCTCTAATGAGAGGTCTGTTTCTAAATCGGCGGCGACAAGAAAGCCTGTATCGGGATCTTTAAATCCAACGATCTCAGGCTTGTTTTTTAGGGTTGCAACGTAAATCACGTCGTCATCATCAAAATTAAGGCGAACGGAAACGCTGGCTCTCTTTTTTGATTTTTTGTTGTCGTTGTCAAGACCGTTAAAGGTGACATCACGAAAGAGGGGATGCTTTGTTGCGAGTTGTGGCATAATGTTAAAACTTCCTTTCTATAGATGGTTTAATGTGTGGGTTTGTTGGTTGTCCTTTCTGTGTTTTTTCGTTTTTCGTTATCTTTATCTTATCAAAAAGAGGGGGTGCTGTCTAGAAAAAACTAGAGCGAATTTTTCCTTGTGCTTTTCTTTTTGGTTGAGTTTTGTTATACTTAAAGTATCTTATAGTAGTCAGAAAGGAGGGCTTCTTGTTGGCTCTTTCGATGTTATTTAAAGAAGCATCTCAATCGTTGGATTTAAAAATGCCTAGTCATACACGGGTGTATCGGGTAGGTGACCGTGTGTTTTATAAATTACGGGATATTGCCTTATTGAATGATGTGCCTTCTTATAAGTTGAGATACATGTTTATGGATGGTCAGCTTGATACCTTATTTACGCTTTATCAGGATCAAGAAACGCGTCGCTATTATGTGGCGTTTGGACAAGCCAAGCCTGAAGAGTGGCCAATTCGTCCTTTTGTTTATCCTTTAGAAAAAGGGGGTATTTATGAAACTCGTTAGAAATAGTCCTTTTTCATTAGCTGTCAAATGGATCTTATTGGTTGCTTTTGTTTTTCTTGGCATTAATATTTTTAAATCGCCTTTCTTTGCTTGGAATATTCCTGCTTTTTTAGCTTATGTGGCGTTTGTATCGATTTTGATTTCAACAACACCGACCCAACGTGGGGTGTTGCCGCGTATTTGGTCTATTTTGCGTAATAAAAAACGTCAGTCCATTATTTGTAAGGATGTGACTTTGACTTCTATTTCAGGAAGTGGTTTTAACATTAAAGAAGTGGATATGGATAATGAAGGTCAGTCTGGTTTTCGTTTCATGATGATGAAATCACGAACCGATGGGCTTTGGTATATTCCTTTATCTGTTTCAGGTATGGCCAATTATTGGACCTCTAATCAAGATTTGGAAGCTCATAATATGGAAGTGAAAGCCTGTATGAACCTTCTTGATGGTGGGGAAAAATGGTATGACGTTAACATGCGTGATTTGAACGTTGTCATGATTGATTTGGCTGAAGAATTGCGTACACAAGTAACAGGTGACGATGAATTGGACGCGCTTACTTATCAACGTCATGTGAATTTGCAATATGCAGGTAGTGAAGCGCATAAGACCTTGCAACAGTATATCGTGTTAGGTCTTCGTAAAAAATCCATTGGTAAAGTGATTGGACAGTTGAATCGTGTCTATAAATTGTCGGTTCCCAATTATCCTGTTGACGTTGTTCTTGCGGCTATGGGTAATGGCGCAGGTCTTTATTTAGAAGAAAGTGAGCCTAAAAAACAAGTTATTGGACGTGGAAAGAAAGGGACTAAAAAAGCGCCTGTTAAAAAAGAGAAACGTCGCGGTAAAAAAACGCCTGTTAAAAAAGGTAAAAAAGTACCTGTTAAGAAAGAAAAACGTCGTGATCTTAAAAAGTCTAAACGCCGTCGTTAAGTCTTATCGAAAGATAGGGCTTTTTTTGTGGGCTGTCTTTTATTTTTGATTGTTCTTTGTTATAATGAAAGTAACTCATATTGTATAGAAAGGAGTGACGTCCTAGCACACTAAATAATAGACAATAAGATATAATTATTGTAAACTATAGACACAACATTAAATTGAATAAGGAGGTGATCTCTCATAAAATTAACGAAAAAAGTGAAGTTATATCCCAATAAAACAATGATGAAAATACTCGATGATTTATGCGATTATCGTCGTTATTGTTGGAATCAAGGATTAAATGTATGGAATGACCTTTATGACCAACGTGTTAAAAATGTTCCTACAGACCTTCGAAAAAAATCACAATTAGCTATTAAAGATAAAACAATTGTTTTTTCTGAAGAAGAACAAGAATTATTAACATTATTCCCGTCGCCATCACATCGTGTTGTTCAGAATATATTAGTTGCAAATAAAGCTGACTGGCAATATTCTTTGTCGTCCCGTGTCTTGCAAATGGCTATTAAAGATTTAGCACATGCGTGGTCCGCTTTCTTTGATAGTAAAAAACCTAAAAAGAAAAATTCTAAAAAGAAAAAACGAAAAGTCGGAAAGCCGTCATTTCGTTCTAAGAAAAATCCAAAACAAGGTTTTAAAACAGACCGTGCATCTATTAAAGATGGAAAACTTGTTTTAGACAAGCCTCACAAGTATAAAGATGCTTGGTATGGCATTCCTTTTAAAGGTTATGATTTACCTGATGGAAAAATTAAACATTGTGCCATTACTAAAATTGGTAACTCTTATCAAGCAGCTATTACAATTGAGTGTACCGAACAACCATTGCCTAAAACAGGTAAAAAAACAGCCATTGACGCTAATGTTAATCATTTTGATTATACAGATGGTTCTTTTACTGTTTTTCCAAAACAACTAGAACGTCTATATGCTCAAATTAAATATTATCAACGTTTATTGGCACGAAAACGTCACGAAAATGGCAAAAATGCCACACATTCAAAACAATATTTTAAAGTGAAAACCAAACTTCAAAAATGTTATCAACGTGTAACCGCCATTCAAAACGATTTGCTTCATAAGTTTACAACAATGATTTATCAAACCTATGATACAGTCGTTATTGAAGACCTTGATGTACAAGCTATGCAAATGCAAAAAAAAGCTAAAAATTTGCATCGTTCATTATTTGGTCGTTTTCGTCTCTATATGGAATATAAAGCCATCAAATTCGATAAAACACTCATCTTAGCTGACCAATTTTATCCCTCAACACAACGTTGTTCGCAGTGTGGTCATGTTAAAACAGATGATGATAAAATTGGATTAGATGGCAACAAAAAACACGGAACAAAACACAATGAATACATTTGTTATTCATGTGGATTTGTTGCTGACCGTGATCAAAATGCAGTAGCAAATCTACTTGCATTAGCTTAAAATAAAATGAAAGGAAAGAGGCTGGCTCGGCCTCTGAAAATAATAATTATTATTTTCTTGATGTGTTAACAGATTGCCTCTGTCATTACCTGCTTTATTGCAGATATGGGAATGCAATTGATGACGAGCATGAGAAAAAAGAATCACTTGATTATCAGAAATGATTTGTCCACACTTGACAACTTTTTTCAGAGCACTATAGTAAATTATGGCAAAGAAAAAACGTCGTCCAAAGACGGAAAATGTCCGTCGGAATAAGCAAACGACCGACGATGTGGTTAAAATTTCGGATGCCCGTTCTGCATTTTCTTGGTCTATTTTTTGGGATGAGGTTGTGCTTGAACGGATTAAGCAGATTCAAGAGTATTTAAAACGTCGTGGGTTTTACGCCTTTATGACGGCGGATTCACAATATCGGAATCGGTTGATTCTAAAATTGTTTGTTCTTTTTTTGGGCTTTATGATTGGGGTTGTGCCTCGTATCAATGATATGAAGGCTAAAGTTATGGTACAGACCTCACAATCTGAAATTAAGCAAATTCAAAACAAGGTTTACACCTACGCACCGATAACCATTAAACCTATGGCTTCTAGTCATTATAATGGGAAGCATGTCATCGTGTTTGACGTGCAAGGAAGTACCGAAGACGGTGTGTCCTCGTCTGTTGATGATTATGTGGTTAAACTGAGTGCCTTTTCAGGGGTTAAGGATTCTGAGCGCGTGACCTACAAGCATACGGTTGTTCCGATTTCAGCTAATGAACGCTTAGTGGTGCTTTATATTGATACGTCTAAACAAACGGTTGTTTCAGGACATTATAATGTCTTTATCAATCAACCTGATGTTGTTGATAATAAGGACGCTCAGGATAATTTTAATATTATGATTTCGTTATCGAACGCTCAAGAAACCAATGAATTGTATAATGCGTCTGGGTTGTCGTTAGAGGCCTTGTCTGGTAAATTGCTTGAAAGTGCGTCGGTTGATGATGCAGGTATTGATAAGGCACAAAAAGAATTGGATAAAGCTTTGAATGTCTATAGTAACACCATTAAACGTCTTGAAGTTCAAGGTGGTAAGGTTGAGCCAAGTGTTGATAGTGTTAAAGAATATGTGCGTAGTCATTCGTATTTCTCTTATTTGACAGATCGTTCAGGGGTTGCAGATATTCGTGATGAAGATGATGACGCGTCAGATATGGACTTTAGTAATGGGCCTTCATCTAGTGATGTGGTGGTAGCTCTAGAAATGAATGGCAAACGTTATGTGTCAGGGGAAACGGATGAAATCAGCTAATGATCCTTATTATGATGAATTGAATAACCTCCAAACAGCTTATTCATCAGTGCTTTCTAATTTGACAGCTCTTAACTCGGTACGTCAACAACGTTACCAACAATTGTCTAAATTGGCTTACGTGCTTCGTTCAAATGTTGATATTGATGACTTTAAAGACGATGGTCATGTGAAAGTCAATAGTTCGCTAGACGATAAATAACTCTCAGTTTGAGAGTTATTTTTTTGTTTGTGTGGGGGTTATTTGAAATAAGGGGGTGATTTTTGTTCGAGATAGAGGTGGTTTTTGTTTGAGATAGGGGTGGTTTTTTGTCTGAAAAATTGTCCGAGAAGGTGTGCTTTTTGTCCGAGATGTCGTGATTTTTGTCCGAAAAATTGTTCGAGATGCTGTGATTTTTGTTCGAGATGGTGTTATTTTTGTCCGAAAAAGTGTCCGAGATGGCGTAATTTTTGCTCAAGATGAGGTGATTTTTGTCCGAAAAAGTGTCCGAGAGGGTGTGATTTTTGTCCGAAAAATTGTCCGAGACGCTATAGTTTTGTCCGAAAAAAATGTCCGAGAAGGGCTTTTTTTGTGTCAAAATGCCTTGATGTTTGTCCGAAAACGCCTTAATTTTGTCCGAGAATTTTAGTCATTTGTCCGAGAATTTGTCCGAGTTTTGCCAAACTATTCTTTATTTAATTAGGTTTAATGCGCCTCAAATGCAGTTATAGAACGCTTACATTTACGTTTTCATGAATTTTCATCGCTTTTTTCATTTTTGACGTTTCGGACAAAATTTTGTCCGAGAATCTGTGTATTTTGTCCGAGTTTTATTTTTTTCGGACATTTTTTGATTTTTTCGGACAAAAAGTTTGTGAAATTTGATCAATCTTATTTGATGTATCAAATGAATATTTTGGGTTCATTTTCGGACATTTTTGAAAAGTCGTTGAATATTGGTCTTTTATTTTGGATAAATTTTCATTGTTTTAATCTTCTAATGGTGTTTAGCCTTGTGGTTGTCTGTTTTCAATAATTTTCATTAGAGTCTCTAATTGTATATTTTTTGGAGGTCTTTGGTTTTGAGTGGCGATTTTTGGTTATGAAAACAGACAGCCACGCGGTTTGTGAGACTTTTTTTCCTTGACTTTTTTAAAGGTTTCGGACATTTTCGGACAAAATGATTCTAATCTTCGGACATTTTCGGACAAAATTTTTGAGGTTTCGGACATTTTCGGACAAATTCTCGGACAAAATTTAAAATATACATCGAGTGTATAAAATCCGTGGTTGTGGGCTCTGTGGCTGATTTTTTTATAAATATGTAATGGAAAACGCTTTCAAAAGTGTGTTTTCGGACATTTCTGTAAAAAGTTCTATGTAAAAAAGTAAAAAAAAATAAAAAACGCTATAGGGGTTTTTTTGGCGGGTTGATTTTCGGACAAAATTGGTTTTGACGTTTTTAGGACAAATGGATCGATTTTCGGACAAAACTTCGGACAAAAAAGAATGTTGATTTTTTCTTCATGTTTTGCCTTTTCTTTTTTTGGGGTTTTTGATACAATACCAGTAAACGAATAAAAAAGGAGTTCCTTCATGAGTTTTTTAACTTACGCTATTGCCGCTAAATTAGAGCGTGGCACGCATTTACTTGACACACTTGTTAGTAAACAAGATATTCCTAAAGATCAACTTGAACGTGATTTAAATACATTGCAATTTAACCCTTCAACGCTTTTGAAAGCTGAATTGATTGAACGTGATTTTCATAAAGCGGTTGATGTGCTTTTTACAAAACGTTTGGTCGCTCGTGGAAACGCCTCGTATGGTGTTGAAATTGAGGGTGAAGAACGTGTTATTGAATCTCTTAAGTTAGTGCATCAGGTGACTAATGACGATATTTATCAATCAGGATTACAATCTCTTGCGCATCATTTGGGTTCTCGAAAATTGATTGAGACAACAAACGCTGTTGTTTTGGGTGGCGATATCGAATTAACGGACGCTGAATATGATCTTGAAAAACCGTATACGGATGAAACGATTGCCGCTATCTTGGAGTCAGCAGAAACTGATGAAAAGACTGCTTCTGAAAATGTGGTTGATGAAACGGTTGATGAACATGAGACGGTTGATGAACATGAGGCAGTTGATAATTCTGAGCATGAAACGGCTGATGAGCATGACGTTGAATATGAAACAGTTGATGAACCTGACGTTGAACCTGAGACTGTTGATGAAGCTGGACGTGAAACTGTTGATGAATCTGAACATGGAACAGTTGATGAATCTGAACATGGAACAGTTGATGAATCTGAAATTGAACATGAAATTAAGCATGAAACATCTGATGAACATGAAGTTGAATCTGAGACTGAACATGATGTTGAGCATGAAAAAGCTGATGTTTCTGAACAGACTGTTGTAGATTCTGTTGAATCATCTGAGGTAGTTGCTGAAGATACGGTGACGTCTTCTGAAACAGCAACTGAAGCGGCGACTAAAGAATTTCCGTTTAGTGATGATGAGTTAACGGAATTGGCTAAGGGCGTTATTGAACGTGGTAATGAACTTGCTGCTGATGTTCCTGATTTTGGACATTCTGAAACGTCAGATGTTTTAGCTGTTCTTGGTGACTCAACTGAAGATGTTAAATCAACTGAGGTTATTGAACCATCTGAAGTTGTGTCTGACGATGTACATGCTTCAGAACAAAAAGATGTACATGCTTCAGAGCAAGTTGTAAAAACAAGTGATGTTTCAGAAGCAGAAGTTTTGAACCACATGATTGAGGAAATTTCAACGGATCTTAAAACGAGTGAAAAATCTGAAGTGGATGTGACAGCTAGTGAAGGACCATCGGTAGAAGATGTTGCAAAAGCATTTGGTGGTTCTCTTGATGGTGTCAGTGTTGTTAGCAACCTTGGTCGTTTGCATGAAGTTGGCAAACCTATCACGTCGCAATTTGCACGCTAAGAAAGGATGAGTGATTATGACAACACCAGAATTAGATTTGGTGACTAAATATGGCTATGAACGCGCTGAAATTTTAAACCAGGCGTCTATGGCTGATGGCTTAGCAGATTTTGAGCTTTCTGGGCCACTTATTGCAAAACTTGAAAAAACGTCTAAGCCAAAACAGCAAATGGCGATTGTTGATGATTTTTAGATGCCAATGAAGAAGTGTTTGGCGGTGAACTTGTTCATGCTATGACAGATAGTTATGTGGCTGATGTTCACACCTTGTTGACACGGGCAGAAACCGCAGAAGGTCGTATTGCTGCCGCGGAAGAGCGTGCGCGTCAGGCGGAAGAAGCTTTGGCTAAAAGTGAAGCTAATGCTGCTCAAATGAATCAATTGTTAAGTAAGACGATGGCTCAATTGGACGCTTTGAAGGCGTCTATCGATGAAAACGCTAAACGTGCCAACGATTTAGTGGATGATGTGAAGCAGGTTGATGCAGAGTTTCGTCAAACACAACATACCTTTACGGATCTAGGCCAAACGATTTTAACGAGTGGCCAAGAGTTGAGTGTTTTGCAAGAAGAGTTGAGAGCCTTTTATGAGGCGGATGCGGAACGTTCGGAAGAATTTGATCGTATTGCGTCACAATTGGATGAGACGATTAGTTTTATCTTGACACGTTTTGAAGAACTTGGTCTTCTTAAAGAGTTGGTTGGTTATAATACGGTTGATGAAATTTTTGAAGATGCTGGATTTGAACCTGTGCCTTCGGAAGTGTCTTAAAAACTTTGAAAGTGAGATTGTTAAATCTCACTTTTTTTAGTACAATAAAGGTAAGAATCTCTAGAAAGGACTTTTTATGGCGAAAAAGAAAAAACGATTGTTGGTGAAGGCACCAACCAATCGTAAGCCGAAATTATATGACCTTGGATTGATGCGTCCTTATGGATTTTTAAAACGTACGCAATCTTCTTATGCGGAATTTTTCCGTTTACGTCAAGAACCTGATCGTGGAGAATCCATGTATTCGGTGAGTCGAAAGGCTGACCGTGTGTCTATGTCTTTGAAATTAGTTTTAAAACGTACCCGTTCTGTGGATTTGTCTTTGACATGGTCTAATGCGATTTGGGATATCATTCAACAAAATGTTCCAGGGATGTCACCAAATGTTGATATTGTTTCTGTTCGTGGCTTTGAACGTATTGATGACCGTCAAGCAGTTAAAGCGCTTAAACGTGGGAATTTTATGGATGGTGTGATTTCACAATTACGTCGTAAGGGACGCTCACAAACAGAAAACGAAAAAATTGACCAACGTAGTCGTATCAGTAAAGCGATTGAAGCAGGGGATGCCATGTTTCAATATATGGCAGAACTTCATGTGGCTGCTGACAATATCTATGATTTAGAAACAGCGATTGAATTGATTAAAAACTACTTTAAAGCGAATGACGAGTTTCGTAATTTAAGTTTTGAAGTGGATATTGATTATCAAAATAAACCATTGCTGTCGTTTGGGCCTGATGATGCGTCTAAAAATTCACATTTGTATTCTCGCATGCCTTCTCTTGATGCGGCTCGTTCAGGGCTTGTGGTTGAAAGTGGGGGCGATGCGCGTGATGGTAGTGATTTTATTGGACTGTCCATGGGTCGTTATATTTATTCAGCGGCGGCTTATCCTTTGAAAAATCGTAAGGCGCTTCTTTTGGGTGACAATGAAAACGATACCTCGTCTTACTTGAGTGCTGACCGTTATCATTTCACGGAGTATTTGGATGACTATCAAGAATATATGTCTAAGGTGATTTCACGAACTTATTTGTCAGATGGTCACCGTGTGGTTAATTTTGTTTTTAACCGTAAAAAAGGACGGGATATTGCTAAGAACTTGGATATTTTTCCTTTGTCTGATAGCAAACGTAGTTTTGTGGATGCGTCAGATGGGCAGTTGAATATTTTGGAACCGATTTTCCCAAATTATGAAAATATGTCAACGAAAGAATTGATTACTTTCTTTTCAAATCACGTAACACACATTATTCAGTTGTTGGCTCAGTTTCGTAAGGAAGATGAAAACGAAGATGTGATTCGTGGGATTGGACCGTTTTCGGATGCTGCTCGTGAAGTTTTAGTTAACTTTTTTACGGAGAAGAAATATTATCCTGAAAATCCTGATGATCCTGATGCTATTTTTCGTTTGTTTGTTCAACATGATAGCTTAGTTCACTTGATTCTTTGGCTCAGTTCTTGTTAACAGGTCAACAATTGAACAAGAATAAGAAGTTGGATGATGCTTATTATGAACTCAATAATATTGTCAATAAAACGATTTTACCAACCTTGCCTTTGCTTAATGCCAAGACGTCTGATAAGATTGATGATTTGTTATCAAGTCTTTATGGAACGGTTGATTTTTCAGGAACACGTCTTGGGAATAGTGTTGGGGATTCGCCATCGACCAATATGCTTGCTTTAGCTTATTTGAATGTGGTTCTGTCGACGCTTAAATCGGGTGATTTGTTGGTTTTCCACGGTGGTTCTAAGATTGCAGCGGTGCTTCCGATGTTGATGAAGATTTTGGATAACTCTGATAAACGTATCGATGTCTTGTTTGTGGAACAAACACAAGAGGATGCTTTGACATTAGGCCACATGTTTGATTACGATTATGATTTGATTTTGACGAGTTTGTATCAAAATGAAGTGGCTGATTTTGCAGATATTTATGGGATGTCACGCGCTTTTGTGGATCGTCTTGTGGAACAACCTGCGACGTTTGCTATAAAAACAAAGAAACAAGACTTTGACTATGTTCGGGTCTATGATATTATGGATACAGGTAATTATTAGAAAGGATAGTTTAACTTATGAAAAAACAACATGTTGTTGCTTTATGTACGATTGCAGGTGTTGCATTGTTTTGTGGTACTAAGGCGTTCGCAGCAGATTCCGATTATGCCATTTATAAACCGCATTCGATGTTGACGACAGCTTATCAAGAAGCTTGGAATGATGTTAATAGGGCGAGTACGGAAGCAGGAAGTGGTGATGGTAAGTCTGCAGATAGTGGTGGATCGTCAGATGCTTCTTCGGACGGTGGTGGTTCTGAAGGTGGTGATTCATCAGGTGGTGGTGTTAATTTGAAGACTGCTGTCGGTGATATTTCTGCAGGCGGTTCGTCATTATCAGGTGGTGGTTCTAAATCAGGTTCTTCTAAGAAGGGTAGCGGTAGTGGCGTTTTTGCAGATACTGGTGCTGGTAGGGCTTTAAATAATTTTTTTAAGGGCTTAGGCAAATGGAGTAAAGACAATGCTGAACGTGACTTAAAAAATAAAACTCACTCTGGTGGAAATAAATAATTTAGAAATGGATGTGATTGATCGTTATGAATGTTAAATGGAAGCGGGTTTTACCCGTAATGACATCCATTGGTGTCTCTTTATTATTTTCAAGTTGTTTGATTTCATCAGCTTCGGCTACAGAGGTGACACCATTAGGCAAATCTGTTATTTCGACATCGTCAGATATTTTCACGTCTGAAAGATTGTTGCTAGTCCATCGGGTCCGAAGTTTTCGTTGTTGAAAGATGATAAGGATTCTAAGGATAAAGATTCTAAGGGTTCTGAAACAACGGAAAAAGAAGATAAAGAAGCTATTCTTGGCGCTAATATGAAAGTCATCATGGATGCTGCAGGTGGTGCTGAGGGTAAAATTGATGCTGGTGGATTGTTATATGGTCCAATTGAATCTAATAGTGGTATTGGTAAGGCGAATCTGATGTATTCGGCGCCTGCTTTGGGTCGAGAAAATGCCAAAATGATTGATGATGGCTATGGGCATCACGTTTTAGAGCCTTATATTTCGTTTGGATATGGTCTTTCGAAATTACGGGATGCCGGTTTTAAAGATACGAGTAGTTCATCAGCTGATGAATTAGATGCTGGTGTTGGTGAGTTTGCCAATGTGTTTGCAAGTTTATCAAAGACATCGTTGTTGTTTCTTCGTAAGTTTTCGCCATTGCCTCTTATTATGTCGATTTATGATAATTCGTATTTGACAAATGGGAAATATAATGGTGGTAAAGATGGGAACCAATTGTTAGATTTGGTTCGGAAACAACCTGCACTTTATGATTTCTTTAATGCCATGGGTAGCCCGATGTCGAGTGTTCCTGGACTTTCAATGTTCTCATTTACTCAGTTTTTAGGAATTATGACAGCTCTTGGAACGGTTTTCTTTGGACTTGCTATGCATTTCTTTGGTCATAATTTTGGAGAAACGGTTCGTAAGGTTCTCGTTGGTCTTTTTGTGACAGTGCTAGGTGTTCCACTTGCTGTTAGTTTTCTTGATTCTGCAATGAATATGATGACGGATGCTGTTGTTGCAGAAAGTAAATCACCTAAAATTGAGATTGCTTCAAATAATCTATTATTTGCTGATTGGGCTGAAACAGGTTTTTCTATGCCTGAAGGTGCATCCTTTACGGTTCAAGATGGCGATGTGAAGATTTCTAAAAATGATGTTTTGTCTATTAATAAACACGTCGAAGGTTTATTGGGTCGTGGAACAAGCGAAGATGCGATTGCAAAACGTATTAAATCAGAGATGAAATCTGGAAATAATGTGGCAACGGTTGCCTTTAAAGAAGCGATTAAGAAAGATGGTACGAAGTGGGATACTGATAAATTAGTAGAAGCTGCTCAGAAATTTGCAAAAATGAAGAGATTGATCCTGAAGATGTTGATTCTATTGGATATTTGAATGCAGGAACAATTACTAAATCGGGTAGTGAAGCTAGTTGGACCTTCAATGGTCATGGTGGTCGTTGGGGTGTATCTCCACTTACCGCTGTCAATGTTCTTTCAGGAACATTTGATGCTAATGGTTATACCGTTGGTGATATGAATACACAAGCGCCTAAGATTCCACATGTTGTTGCGGATATTGATTCAAAAGGTTTTACAGATTCTGCCTCTGACAGTATGCCTGGTTTGGTTAAAGGTTTCTTGGCCTTTATGACCATGTATGCCTTGATTAAAACCTTGATGACGATTATTTATTCATCATATGGTGGTTTCTTAAAAGGTGGTCTGACTGCTGCTATTGGTAGTCCTCGTGGATTTGGGGAACTTATCGGAGCGACATTTGGCTTAGTGCTTGGTGTTGTTGGTATTTCTGGTATTGGTGCACTTGTTTTGACCTTAGGTGATGTTATTTGGCAATTTATTGTCGGTAATGGCTTTAAGATTGACAATGGTGTGTTGAAACCGTTAATTGACGCTGTTAAGGATGCTGTAGAGTCTATTCCACTTGTTGGTAAGTTGTTGAGTAAGCCTTTGGCAAGTGCAACAAGCTTTATTTTCTCTTTGATTGCTTGTATGTTCGTGCCAAAAGTCGCTAAGATGCCAATTGAGCAATTTGGTGGTTTTTGTTCAAGTTTACCTAGTCGCTTTGGGGAATTGTTTCAAAACTTTGCCAATCGTATTACGGGTGACTATCGTGGCGGTTCCTTCTTTGGTGGCTCGTCGTATGGTGGTAATAACATTACCCATGCAGTTGATAATGCCATGAACTCATCAATTAGTAATTTGAAGATGGCCTCTGCAGGTGCTGGTCTTATGGCTGGTGCGACAATGGCTATGGCAGGACGTTCGCTTGAAAAACGTTTGACGAATAATAACAATACGTCAGATTATGATAAAGATAGCGAATACGATAAGAGCGATGATGAAACGACACGTGATGTAGCAACTACAGATTCTCAAGAAAAGAATAATATTCAAGCTACGAATACGGTGCTTTCGGAAAATTCTGTTTCACCTGAAGAATCTCCTGTTCCTCATGACGGTGCGCCTGTACAACCTTTGGCGTCTGAAGAAGATTCTGGACCTGTTTCGGTTGGAGAATCGTCTGACGATACGCCTGAAGAAATCGATAAACCTGATGGTGTGGCGGCACAAGAAGCTCTTGAGGCTGACGCGGCTAAAGTTGCGGAAGCTGAAGCGTTGGGTGGTAAGCCTGAACAAAATCCTGTTGCTGGTCCTCAAGTTGATCCTAAAGTTGATGCTAAAGATGGTCATGATTCTAAAGCTTCGGCTGATGGTAAGGATGGTCGTGATCCTAAAGTTTCGGTTGATGGTAAAGATAGTCATGACCCTAACGCTTCGGCTGATGGTAAAAATGGCCATGATGGTAAACCTGAAGTTACTAATGATGTTTCTCCTGAAGCTATCTCGAAAGGAATTGAATTACCTGGACAGGTTGGAGATTCAGCAGATTCACCTGTTGAGACGCCTGTTAATATACCTACTTCTGATAATCAATCTGTTATGGGTTCTGACGTAACTTCTGAAGGTGTTACGCCTGCTATTCCTGAGGTATCGCCAGACTACACTCAAAATTCTGAGGTGGTTAATACTCAAGCGAATGTTACGGATGGTTCAATGATGAACGCGACTAGTTCGTATGCCGATGGCGGTCAAACAACGTCTGTACAATCAGATACGCAAGTTGAGAGTAATGTTGAACAATCAGCTATTGACGCAGGTATTGCGAATAGTTCAATGGACACACGAGCTGAGACGAACCTTAGTGCGACGAAAGTTGATGGGGATCACATTAGTTCTGGTCAGAATCAAGGACAAGGTCAAGGGACTGGTCAAGGTTCTGGTCAAGGACAAGGTCAAGGACAAGGTCAAGGTACTGGTCGAGGAATTGGTCAATCTGGTCAAAGTCAATCGCCTACGAGCTTACGTTCGGCGTTGGTGAATGCTGCGTCATCACCACTTCGTATGGCACAATCTGGTGGCCAAAGTCTTAAGAGTGGCTTGAAAGCTCATGCAGCTAAACATGAAGGTGGTAAGGTTGATAAATCCATTCAAGCTTATCGTATGGCTAAGACGAAAGACGGTCGTAGAGATATGGCGCGTGGTACTGGTTTAGCTTTGGCTCGTAGTATGCAGGCTGCAGGTGGTCATGCAACAGCTGGCGATTTTATCAAGGGAGCCACGCATGTGACAGCCTCTATGGCGGGTCATGGAGATATGACACATCGTTGGGCAATGAAGAATCAACAAATGCGTCAAGAAGCTCTTCGTCCTGGACAAGCGCCACAAACGCCTGAACAACTTCAAGCACAACAACCGTTGACGAGAAATCAACAAGAGTTGCGTCTTGAAGAAATGATGGGACATTATAATGACCCTTCAGGTTATGGCAACTAAACAGAAAAAAGATAGCCGTAGGCTGTCTTTTTTCTGTTCTCAAAAAAGCGGTCTTTGGCGTTAGCCAAAGACGACATCACCTCTCTCAAAAACGGGCTTGCCCGTTTTTGAGCCGTCTTCACTTTTTCTTGACAATCTCATTCTTTTTTCAAAAATAAAGAAACGCCCCCTTGTCAAGTAAAAAGTGTTTTGCTATACTATGTCTATAAGGTAATTGTTGGTGACAATGATTATCCAAAAGATTTATGATTAATAGAAAGGCTAGTGGCGAAACGCTACTAGAGTGTGACTGCATTTATGTTTGATGTAGTGGCAAGTAAACTTGCGACAACAACTGTATTTCTTGGCGATGGAATGAGTTTCTGGACAAAGGGAGCTGATTGGTTCAAGAAATTCTTCTATGATGGGATGGCTGTTCTTGGTGGTAAAGGTCTCGGATTTGCCCTTGTCGGTTTGTCAATTTTCTTTGGGATTGGTGGATTGATTCAACGTCATTTCTTCCCAAATGCTCAAGTACGTTTCCCAGAACTTTGGGTAGCTATTCTTCTTGGTGCAGTGGGTGCTCTTCTTGCCTTTACAGGTGTTGAATGGCTTGTTAATATCCTTAAAGCTATTGGTGAATGGATTAAGGAATTGATGCCTTCGTAAGAGTTACGCGCTCAGGTGTTGTGGATATCTTGATTATTCGATATAATAGAGGTGTCCCGAAGTTAAAGAGATTCGGTAAAACGTGTCTCTTTTTTGATAAGTAAGAAAGGAGATGTTTAAACATCTTATGAGTAAAAAATTAATTGTTGCTTCTACTGTTGGTACTTTGGCTGGTGCTTTGGCAGGTTCTGTGTCTGCTGATGAAGTGGTTCGCTCAACCGAACGTGGTGGCGGTAGTGATGTGATTTCAGATTCGACCGCTGTGTCTTCAAGTGTTGACCAAACGCAGATTGATCGTATCAATGAACAATTACGTCAATTAGCGGCTCAATCAAATGGGTTGATTACGATTAACGAAAAAGTTGTTGTGGCGAATGATGATACGATTAAAGACTTTGCAGCGAATGCTGATAAAGTTGAAGCGTCACTTAAAGCTTATAAGGAAGCTTTTGATACCTATGCGCGTGAAGCGGCTTTGCATGGCCGTGACGTTGACGGGTCGTTAGATAATGCTACGGTACGACGTCTGTCTACGTCTGCGGATTTTATGGAACGTTTTGATGAAAGACGGCTGAACTTAAGACTAGAACTAAGACGTTAGCGGAAACACCAACGGTCGAAAAAAATCCTGTTGTTAATAAAGCGTTTGATGACGCTAATAAAGTGATTAGTGAACGTGCACGTGAATTGAATAATTCAAACAATGGTGTTCTTGGAGACTATGATAAGCTGAAACGTAGCGCTGAGGATTCTAAAGCGAAATTGGCTAATGGTGGTATTGCTCTTGATGTCGATACAACTGGAACGCAGACGGTTTCAAATAACAAGGTTGATACAAAAACCTTGACGGAAACGGTAACGCTTGACAATAAACATCCTAATGAATCGATTGCTGCGATTACGGCGGCACGTGATAAGTTGCTTAAGGATATGGAAGCGTCTGTGGCACAAAACAGTGCGACGTCTGTTAATGCAGATAATTATGTGGATACCGCACTTAAGAATAAGGCTGACGTTGAAGCGTGGCTTCAAAAAGAAACGGCTCGTGTTCGTAATGTCCGTGATGAGATTGCTAAAAATACAGATTCGGTAAGTCACTTTAAGACTTATAAAGACCAAGTGCTTAAAACACTTGATGAAGACCGTGCAAAAGCTGAAAAGATTACGAATAAACGTATTCGTAACAAACTTTAGCCTACATTGATGAAGCTAAGAAAGTGGTTTCTGAACAAGTGGATCTTAAGGTGAAGGTAGCTGCAACACTTAAAGTTGATGAAATTGATTTTGGTAATCTTGGTCGTAGCAATGCTGAGATTATGAAGATTGCAAATGATACGACAGCATCAATTACGAAGTTGATTAACGACAACATGGTTGCTGTGAAAACATCGAATAAAGATGCTAATGATGCGCTTAATACAACTAAGGCTGACAATGACAAGCAGATGAAAGATTTCCATGACCAATTGGAAAAAGCACTTAAGAAACCTATTTCTCAAATTGATGAGAAATGGGTAGAGGCTCGTCAAATTTATGGACAATCGCCTGATTATCAAACATACATTAAGAAAGCTATGGCTCAAACGCAAGATGCTATTGATGGTGTTGTTAAGGAAACCATTGATAAAGGTGACGTAACAATTAAGCGTGTCGCTGATAATACGTCAGCTGCGACGGCATCTGCTGCTGAATATCAAGCGCAATCGAAGAATGGTTTTGATAATGGCTTTGGATCACCTATGCTTCCATCATCGAATGTTAATGATTTTGTGTCAGTTCGTGGGCATAAAGCGATGAATTCACAAACTGATGGTGGCGCTCAAAAAATTATTGATACGTTGACAGGTGAAGGTGCTGGCGCTATTTGGGGTAATGGTGTTAAAAACGCTGCCGTTATTAAAGATATTCAAAATCAACATATTAATGTTGTTGGCAATAAGAATGTTCTTCTTGTTGCGACGCTTCAACCGTTTGTTACGTTTGATATGAAGGATTCATTTGCTTATGTGGATGAAACGGGCAAACGCATACAGCTAATTCATCATTACGTTTAAGTTATACGGATGAAAATGGGGATTACTTGAATTCTAAGTTACAAGCTAAGATTAAAGACGCTACTGGCGGTGACGCATGGCCTGTGTATTTGTTCTATTTATCAGTTGACCCTAAGACAGGCGCTCTTGTAGCAGGTGGTGGGTATATTCCTGCAATGATGTCTACAGGTAATGGTCCATCTCCTTTTGTACCTGGTACTACTGGTGAATTGAAATTGGGTAGTGCTTCTGATAGTGCTGCTGATACAGAAGCTTTGTGGGGTCGTTCAGGTACTGGTATACGTTTGACTATGGCTCCTGCGGGAGGCTATGCGTTGGGTTCAGAAAATTTAGGTGGTCGATTGGGCGTTGAATATGCGGTTGATAATGCGGCTGGTAAATGGGCACAATATGCGCCACTCTATATTTCTGATATCGATGATGGTCAGTATTTGACACTTTCTAAGGGTGCCAAGACAGACGTGTTTATGTCTGGTCAGGGTATTTCGATTAGTGATATTGGACGTCATTATGCGGTTAAATCATCTGACTTAGGTAAAGAAAATGGTGCTAATGGTACGACCAACTTGGATAGTCAGTCGGTTCTTGTATTTGGTAAAGATACGCAACCAGATTCGACAACTTCTATTGGTATTTCTCATAGTCCTGTAGGCGGTAAATCGTATACTTCAATTGACGTGTCACTCTTTGCACCGTTTGGTGTGGTTGGTAGTGTGCAACCTAAGGTTGAATTGAAAGGTGTTGAAAAGACTCTTAATACTTTTGCTATCTCTGATTTGAAAGCACGCGCACATACCGACAATAAGACGACAACGACGCAAGTAGATGCGCGACTTGTACGAGGATTACCAAAACCTCCTTTCATTCCTTCTACAGCAGGTAATGAACGTTACATTATCAGTTTGCTTGCACCTGGTAAAACGACACCACCTAAGGTTGTAGCTTCTAACACGTCAATGGTTGTTCGTCAATTGGTAGATGATGTGAAACGTACAGCTTCAGGGAATTCATTAGTGGTTCGTACCTTGTCTAAAGACTTGCGTACGGCATCTGGAAATTCATTGACGGTTCGTACGATTGATAAAGCGGAACGTACAGCCTCAGGTAATTCGATGACGGTGCGTACCATTGATAAGAAAGAGCGTACAGCGTCAGGAAATTCGTTAGCAGTTCGTGCCTTGACGAATAAGACGGTTGCTGAAACAGTGACTGATTATAGTCTTAAAGACGATATCAAGGACGCTCTTGTAGCTCCTAATAATCAAGCGATTCATTTTAATGTTTATGTCGAACCTGAAATTCGTGCAGAAGTTGAAAAAGCTTTGACACTTTGGGCTGATGGGTTGGCTAAATTTGGAACGACACTTAATGTGACGTATACGGATAATGTGGCTGACTTAGCTGGTGGTGTTGATTTGGCGATTTTGGCCGCTGATAATAAATCAACACGTGTTGATGTCGCTAGCAAATCACTTGGTAAATCTGATGGTCAAGATGAAGCGTTTGAGATGGCTGATTTGGCAGGATTGACGTCTAAATTAGGCGCTCAAGATCAAGTAGCGCTTGATGCTGAAGATAAGTTTGATCGTTCTGGCGCTATTACAGATGCGCGTTTGTTTGGTAAAACAACGACGGTTATTCAGATGAATACAGAGTCACAACCAAAATCAGCTGATATTTATAAAACGTTAGCTCATGAAATTGGTCACGTGTTTGGTCTTGAACATGATGATAATGATCCATTGATGTCTACCTATAGTGATGCGGTTCGTGCCGTTTTGTCTGATAAAGACATTCGTTTGGCCTTGAAACATTTTGGACGTTAAGTGTTTAGAAAGAGACTTTTTTGAGGTCTCTTTTTTTGTGTGCAAAATTCTTGTTTTTATGCTATAGTAAGACTACGCAAAGAAAAAACCACACATTAGAAAGGGCTTATTGATTATGTTATTACCTTCAACAATGCCTTCTATTTATGATTCTTTTGAATTTGATAGTTATCGTTTGTTACAGAAATATCGTAAGCGTTTGGCTGTTGTTAATTCGTATACGGATAAACTTCGAGCTTTGTCTGATGAGGCTTTGAAAAAAGAAGCCGATAAAGTGACAAAGCATTTTGATATTAAAAATGAGAAACGCGTAAATTATTTATTTGCCATTACACGTGAAGTGACGTATCGACTTCTCGGAAAATTTCAATATGATGTTCAAGTATTGGGCGGTTTTGCGGCCTTAGATCGTAATGCGGTTCAAATGTCGACGGGTTCAGGAAAAACCATTACCTTGATTTTACCTGTTGTAGCCTTTGGCTTTATGCATAAAGGTGTTCATGTGCTTACGGTTAATGATTATTTGTCTGAACGTGATTGGGAAGAAACCCATGTGGTTTATGATTGGTTTGGCTTGACGTCAAGTTATGTTAATAATGACATGAAGACAGAAACAAAACGGGCGTCTTTGATTGTGATATTACCTATTGCACCAATGCAACGGTAGGATTTGCGTATTTGACGTCTTGTTTAGCGTCGGATATTGGTAATGATATCAAGCCTTTAGGACGACCTCTTTATGCCGCTATTATTGATGAAGTGGATGAAGTGTTGATGGATGATGCGATTAATCCACTGATTATTGCAGGTCAAGAAGATTTGGCAGGGCGCTTGACAACGTTTGACTATAAGGATAAAACCTATGTGATTCAAGAGGTCGTTGATCAATTAAAACATTTACGAACGGTGTCTAAAAATTATGAGGTGTCACATGAACAGTTTATTATTTCTGAACGCACGTGGGAAGAAATTATTGATGTTTTAGGCGTTGACGATGGCATTTTTGAACGTCCTGATATTATGCATATCTTAGCATCTGCGGTATCTGCCATTTATGACCATAAAGCTTATGACGATTATATGGTTTTAGCTGAACCTGATAAGGATTCAGGCAGTCGTATTGCTTTGATTGAAAAGGCGACGGGGCGTCTGGCAGAAGGGCGTAGTTTATCAGATGACATGCATGCCTTTGTCGAAATGAAAGAAGGCGTGTTTTCAGGTAAGGGTTCGGTGACTAGTATTCAAATTACCTATCAGGTCTTGTTTAATCTGTATAAGACTATTTCAGGGTTATCGGGGACGCTTGGGACATCTTATATGGAATTTACAAAGATTTATGGGATGGGTGTTGTGGCGATACCTGACCGATTGCCTAATCAATTGCAACAAAAGACGCATTTGTATGTATCTGATGCCTATTTGTATGAGGACATGATTCGATTAGTGCATTTGTATAAGTCGACACGTCATCCTGTACTAATTGGGGCAACGTCTGATTTAGGCGTGTTTGTGATTTCTGACTATTTAAAAAAAGCAGGGATTGATCATAAAACGCTTCTTTCGATTGATGATAATGAGGATGTGATTGTAGCTTTGGCTGGACAGATTGGTTCGGTTGTTGTAACAACAGATATTATGGGTCGAGGAACAGATATTAAGGTGGCTGAAACGGATATGGAACGTGGTCTTGTGGTGATTCAGATTGATTCGCGTCCAAATTCACGAGTGGAACGTCAGTTTGCAGGGCGTGCGGCTCGTCAAGGTCAGCCTGGGCGTTATCATCGTTTGTTGACTTTAAATGGTCTTGCGACGCTTGATTTTCCAAAGGAAGAAATGGCAGAATTGCAAGCCTATGTGCGTGAAGAACCTTTGGTGTTATCAACTTATCATGGTGATTTGTTGATGGATGGTTGTCAACCGAATTATGAGGAATTGGTGGCCTTAATTGATGAAGTCATGATGGCTAATGAGTCGAAGTATTCATCGTCACGTGTGTCTCAATTTCAAACGTTTTCAGTGACGGATTTGGTTCAAGCATCGCTAGTGTATGATGTGGACAAGGTGCGTTATGAATTAAAAGCATTAATTGAGAAAAATGATCTCAAGGCGTCTCGGAAGGCTGTGTATCAACGGGCAGTGACAAGCAAAATGTCTAAAAAAGAACGTCAAGTTATTAAGACTAAGATTAAGGGAATGACTTTAGAAGAATGTCATGAAGCCTTGTTTTCGTATACCACACACATTATGGGTAGTTTGATTCCTAGTCTTAGGGATTATGCGGATCATGTTCAAAATACTGTTAATTTGGCAGGAAGTGTGCAATACCCTGTACCGCCTGAAAATATGGTGACTGAGTTGCTAACAAAATATCTTGAAGAACACGCGGCTGATTTTGTTTTACAGCTTTAAACTTGCGTTGTGGCTCTCTTTTTGATATACTAAATCTATCTTAGAACAAGTAAAGGAGATTTTTATCTTGAAATTACAAACATTATCTGCCTCTGTGCGTTTCGTTGATAAACCTGAAGTGGTTAATCGTAAAAAAGAAGTTGATTCTAAAGTTGCTCAAATTGAAAAAGCTGTTGACGATATTAAATCTATTTTTAGTAAGGAGTAATTGATGATTGTTTCAGCACAAGAGCCAAAAACAGAAACTTTGAAGACAACGGAGTCAGTAGAACGCCTAGATGGAAATTTGCGTTCGGATCATTTGCAGTTGGCTGGCTCTGATTTGTCTCTTGAAGAGATTTTGAAGTTGGAATATACGATTCCTGCGTGTGGGGTTAAGAAAGATCGTTTTCTTATCACGAATGTTGATGAGGTTTTTAATACGATTAACGGTGTGTTGAGTAGTGTTTCTAAAGAAGCGGTGCGTAAAGACATTCGTTTGCGTGAATTGGTTGAACAAGTTGACGCGTTGACGAAAGAACGTGACCAATTGGCGACAGAAAAAGATTATTTGGTTGACCAAAATGCAGCCATGTTAGAACGTGAAGAAGGTTATCATAAGATTATAGATGAACTTCGTAACATGGTGTCTGATTATGTTGAAAAGGATCCGTCAGCAGAACATGTGACGGCTCTTGAAAATCAGGTGTCAGAGTTGTCGTCTGAAAATGATCAATTGCGTGAAGCTTTGGGTATCTTGTATCGTCAAAATGCACATTTGAAAACACAATTAGAATCTTAGTCGAAAGGCTGAGATTTTTTTGTTTGGTTAGGGTTTGCATTTTTTTGAGGGGTTTGTTATACTAAATATAAAGCTTAAGGCTTTACATTATTTTTCTAATAAGAAAGGGACGTATGTGGATACGTCATGGTACTATATCTTATGGTAACAAAGACATCAAAAGCAAAAACAGCGCTTAAATCATTTGGAGCAACGGCTCTTATGAGTGCTGGTGCGATTGGACAAATGACGGTTATGCAGGCTGTTTCTGCGGATGAGACAACGCAGGTGACGGCAGGTAGCTTTGATTTGACGAAGCAAGCTGATAAAGCAACTTTTCCTGTAATGTTTGACCGTCCAAGTGGTGTCAATGCGGCTGCACTTGCGGGTACAGTAATTAATCTTGGTACAGACTCTAAATTGTATCAATCTGCCGTTAAAGCTGTTCCTGAGTTGGCTGATCAAAATAAAATGGCTAATCTTTTGTCTAATTCACTCAGTACAGATGCAACAGTTAAAGCTGAAGCACGCGCAACTATTGTGAAATTGATTAATTGGTATAATGGTCTTGGGGGTAACCCTATTAAGACGCAAGGTGGCGCAACTTATACGGCTGCTAATCTTGATGAACCAATTAATACGCTTGCGGTTGCCTTTTCGGATAACAAATCAATCAGTTCACGTGTTTCTGATACGGTGACAAAAGCCTTTGCGAATGCGAAAACGGTTAAAGACGTTATGGCTATCTTTGATGGTTATGCAAATGGTACGTCTAGTGAGTATCAATCAGCTTTCAATGCTTATGCTGCTAAGGTTTACGCTAAGGGTGCTAATATTGATGACTTGTCTAAGTATGAAAATGTTAAAGGCGTTCTTGATGCGTATGAAAATATGTATGCAAAGGTGCCAGTGTTATTCGTAAAGACTTGCTTAATGGGTCATCATCAACTGAAGCAGGTGTGACTTTCTTTGAATCTGCGATTGTAACGGGTCGTTTGGATAACTCAGATGGTGGTAAATCTGATTCTAACAAACCTGTTGTGGAGCAAGTGAAAACACGTTGGATCACTGATAACGGTACGGAATTGGCACCAACTGAACAAGGGTCAAGCTACAAGGGTGAAAAGACATTTCCTGGCTATACCCTTAAAGAAGCCACTACTAAAGATGGTACAAAGACCTACATTTACACCAAAAATCCTGACAAACAACCTGAAAAGAAAGTGACAGAAGTTACTAAATGGGTTGATAAAAATGGTAATCCGTTGAAACCTCAAGAAAACGGTACAAAACCTGATAATGACGGTACATCAGATATTCCAGGATATCGTGTTGTTTCTTATAATACAACCACTGATAAAGATGGTAATAAGACAACGGTAAATGTTTATGAAAAAGAACCTGAAAAGAAAGTTGTAACGACTTATTGGTTCGATAAAGATGGTAATTCTTTGAAAGACAAAGCTCAAGGAACTTTCCCAGATACTGATGGTGTGTCAGATATTCCAGGTTATAAAGTTGTTTCTGTTCATACGGTGACGGCTGATGACCTTAAATCTGGTGACTTTAAAGGTTCTGATTTCAAAGAAGGTGACACCATTAATATCTATGAAAAAGAACCTGAAAAGAAACAACCTACGGAAGTAACTAAATGGGTTGATAAAACTGGTAAGGAATTGAAACCTCAAGAAAAAGGGACAAAACCTGATGACGATGGTAAAACAGATATTCCTGATTATGTGAATATTTCGCACGAAACTACAACAGACGCTGATGGTAACAAGGTGACTGTGAATGTTTATGAGCCAGCTAAGAAACAACCTACTGAAATCACGAAATGGGTTGATAAATCAGGTAAGGAATTGAAACCTCAAGAAAAAGGTACAAAACCTGATAATGACGGTAAATCAGATATTCCTAACTATGTGAATATTTCTCATGAAACAACGACTGATGAAAATGGTAACAAGACAACCATTAACGTTTATGAACCTACTAAACAAGTTACGGAAGTGACAAAATGGGTTGATAAATCAGGTAAAGAGTTGAAACCTCAAGAGAAAGCTACAAAACCTGATGATGACGGTAAGTCAGATATTTCTGGTTATGTGAACATTTCGCATGAAACAACGACAGATAAAGATGGTAATAAAGAAACTATCAATATCTATGAACCTGCTGCTAAAGAAGTGAAAACACGTTGGGTTGATGAAATGGTAATCCATTGAAGAAAGCTGAAACAGGTAAAGAGTTCGGTCAACCAGATAACTTTGATGGTTATGAATTGGTAGATACACGTATGTCTGACGATGGTACTGAAAAGATTTATGTGTATAAGAAGAAAGCTGAACCTGCTAAAGCACAACTTCAAAAACCAGTGGTTAATACGCCTCAACAAGCTCTTCCTAAGACAGGTGACGCTGTAAGTGTTCTTGCCCAACTTGTTGGTGCTAGTGTTGGTGCCTCTGGTGTCGTTGGTCTTCGTGGTTTTGGCCGTCGTAAAAAATCTAAATAAGTGATTTAAAAGAAGTTCTTGATTGAGAGCTTCTTTTTTTTCTTTGGTTGGTGTTTGCATTTTAAAAGGCGTTTTGTTATACTTAGTACATAGGTAAATATCCTAGATTGATTATTACAAACAGAAAGAGAGATTTGTTAATGCAACTTACAAAAGCTCGTAAACTTCGCTCACTATCGCTTTATGGAGATTTGTTGTCACCTAAAACATTTGTTCGTGTGATGGCTGTTGTTCCAACAATGGCAAGTGTGGCACTTCCAGTGGTATCAGCGGATGAATTTACAAATAGTGATTCAGAAGGTTGGGTTGACGTTTATGTTGATCATGAGAACCTTGATGATGCGGTTCGTTCAGCAACGGCTGCAGGTGTCATGACGAATTTGACTGACCCTACGGTTTTGACTGGCGACGCTGATGAAACAACTAAAAATATTAAAACGGCTACGGATGCTTATGCGAAACAAGCGTCAGATATCAAAGCAACAACGGACAAGTATAAAGCTGACCTTGTTGCTTATGAACAAAATGTAGCTTCTGCGAAACGTGATGCTGATAATGCGAGTGCTGCCATGTCGACACTTCAAGCAAATGCGGCGGCTAATGGTCAACAATCAACATCAGTCGCTAAGACCTATTCAGAAGATGCCTTTAAGGCTGATAAAGCGGCTGCAGAAGCTCGTCTTCAATCAGGCCGTCAATTGAATGAGGTTAAAGATGCCATTACATCTTATGACCGTTCAAAGCAGGTATGGCTATTTTTGAAACACAAGCTAACCAAGGAAACATTACGGTAACCCATGAAACGGTTAAGGTATCGTCAAAAGCAGATGTTGATAAATACCAATCCCTTTTGAATGATGCTCAAACAAAGGTTCGTGATTATGTGAATACGCTTAATCAAACCTCAGGTTCTGTGACAAATAAACCTAATTTTAAGGTTTATGATTTGGTTGTTACTGATGACGTGGTTAAAGCCGCTGCTCAACCTGTGACGATTGTTCACTATTTGCCAGTATCGGTATCTAAACCTCAAACACCTGTTGTGAACTATCATTATTTTGATCTTCGTTCAAAACCAAAAACAAGTCGTGAAACGAAGAATGCGGATAATGAAGTGATTATTGAAGCGACAAAAGCGTCTTCAAACGGTCAAAAAGTCGTTCAAGCTATGGTGAACCAAATTGTTGGTTTTGATGGGGAAGATCAAACCCTTCCTGCTAATCGTTTTGATAAGATGCATTCTTTGGAACGTGTGATTCATTATGATAATGATATGGACGCTGAAGACGCTTTGTCACATGTGGATTCTGATTTGTGGAATTACACGAATGATAAGTTGGCTAAGAAAATCACTTTCTCTGCAACGGCTCGTTATTTGACAGATATTAACTTGAAGCAAAAACAAAATGCGACAGGTACGATTGGTGGTACAGTTGATGGGGAATGGCATTGGGATACACCGAACGCTTATTTCAAATTGACTAAGGATAATACAACTTATCAAGTTTATGGCGAAACCATTATTAACCATGAGTATGTTGTTAAGGGTAATAACATTACGATTCAAACGAATCAAGCTGACCCTGAAAAAAACATAACTTTAATTCTAAGATGGTTAACATTGATGGTAAGGCTGTTCTTCCTGGATCAATCAATAACTATGTAATTACTGATGACAATGATCAATATAAGAACGTTAATATTGATAAGGAAATGCAAGCTAAAAGGTAAACATATTTGGGATGTGTTCTCAAGTGATGTATTGACGCTTGCAGGTGATATCACGGTTACTGATGACAAAGGTAATGTGGCTTACAAGTCAGAAGTTAAACAAGGTGCAACGAACGGTACCTTTACACGTCCTGTAAAAGATCCTAAGACTGGTGAAGTGAAATGGGAACCTGTTAAGGGTAAAGATAAATCTGGTAAAGATATTGCAGGCATGACTTGGAAGATCGTTGATGAAAAAGATGTTCCTGAGGAAGTGAAAGCCCAATTTAAGGGTCAAAAAGTGTCGTATATTGATATTGCGATTGAAGGTATTGATAACGATTACTACAAGACTTACGTTGAAGGCGGCCGTCAAATGAAATTCCTTCTTCCAATGAAGACAGGTAAGGTTGACAGTACGCCTGATAAACAAGGTGGTACCTATAATGGCTTTAAGTATACCAATACGGCTGTTCAATCAGACTTTGGTAATCCATATACGTCTAAGACCGTTGAAAACACGTCACCACTTCTTGACCCACGTAAAGATGCTGTTCTTTCAGTATCACAATTGGCGTCTCTTGATTTGCAAGCGAATCCAAAAGCTGAAATTGAAAATGGAAGCTTCTTCCAATATCGTTTCTCAACGTCTCATTTGCCTAAGAATTTGGCAGAAGGACCTAAATCTTATTATGTTTTAGATACCTTTAATACGACGGCTGACCAATATGATGGTATCTTCTTTGCTGAAGCTAATTATCCAATTTACTTCTTGAAGGGTACCTCATTTGCAGATCGTTATCCTGATGGATTGGCTGCTAATAGTGATGTTTCAAAATATGTCACTCAACAAATTGCGCGTGATGTGTCTAAAGACTTGAACACGGCGACACAAAAGGTTGCAGGCGCAGATAGTAAGATTGGTGTTGTGAAATACGTCTTTGATAGCGATTTCTTGAATGCGATTGACTATAGTAAGACAGAATTGCAATTTGATATCTTCTCACAAAACAAACGTATCAAAGATGTTGATGGCGTAACGAATGTCTTTAGTGAAGTGATTAATGGTATTGACTTTGGTTCTCAAGAAGTTAAAACTAATACTAAGGAAAATTCAATTGATAAGTTGCAACGTGAATTGAATGATATGACAGCTCGTCAAGACAAACATGAAAAAGAAGCTCTTGCTTTCCAATCTAAGACAGTTTCTGCTTTGTCAGTTATTGTGAAGAACATTGATGAAAACAAGAAAGCGTCAGATAAAGGTATTGCGGATAATGCGGCTGCTATTAAAGCTAATGCAGATGCCAGTGCTCGTAATGCCAAAGCGATTTCATCATTGACGGTTCGTGTCATGGCTAATGAAAAATCAATTAACGCGAATAAGAAAGCTATTTCAGCTTTGTCTACACGTGTACAATCGCTTGAAGGTAAGACAGCGGTTGCTTCTTCGACACTTGTCATTCGTGATCCATTTGTTTTGACAGATGCAGATGCTGTGGCTTATGCGGTTAATCATGGGGTATCAACAAATGCTATTACTAAGGTAGCGATTGATAAAGAAGGTTACTATGCGGTAACCTATAATGCCGCTAAAGGTAGCTTGACAGGTTCTGACCATTCAACGACTGATAGCGTTAATGTTAATAGCATGGCAACTAAACGTGTTCGTTTCGACTACTATACGCTTAAGACTGCTGACGAGGTTCGTGCAGCTGTTGCTAAAGAAGGCTACAAGGCTAGCGATATTGTGTCAATGAAACAAGAGGGTTCTAAATTCTCAGTGGTTGTTAATGCTGCTAATAAACCTGAAGCTCCTAAAGCTGATGTAAAACCTACTACGGTGGTTGCAAAAGCGGATACAACGAAACCTGTTGTAAAAGCTGATGTAGTAAAACCTACGGTTAATCCTACGGTGACTGCTGATATTAAACCTGTTGTTCCTGCGGTAGCTGGTGAAACAAAAACGACAGGAAAAGCTTTGATGACACGTTCAGATTTGGCAAAAATTCTTAGTCGTTTCATTTAAGTTGATTTAAGAGACGCCATGGGCGTCTCTTTTTTTAAGATAAAGAAAGGGTTGATAGTTTAATGATGACAAGTGTGCAAGGTTCTTATCAAGAATTTGCAAGTGTGTTTGAGCGCCATAAGGATGATTATCCGACATTAAAACGTGCAGGTCGTATTTTAAAAGAGCCTACGGATGTTGTGGGACGTTCTTATCGTCGTGTGGCCGATATTTTAAAGAATAGGGATAAGGGTAACTTGTCTCTAACAGCTGAAGCAGGGACAGGTAAATCGACCTATGTGACTGGTTTTGTGTATTCTGAGGAAGCGAAACGTAATTCTATGTTTGGGATTTGGATTGATTGGATTCGACTAATGGAAAATCCTAACGGGGATAAGTCTGCGGAAATTCAGCGTGGTTTGTTGAATTTGTTTGATGAAGTTGAAGCTTATGCCCGTCGTTTTAATGTTATTCCTGTGATTATTATTGATGAGTTTCATAAAATTATGATGACCAATGAAGATTGTGCGGAAGATTTGAAGCCTATTTTGGAAAAATCTTCAAAATATGGGTTCCGTGTCATTGCCATTTCAACGTCTTCAGAATGGAATAAATGGGTTGCAGGTAACTTACCTTTAGACCAACGTTTTCAACGCTTGAATTTGGAAGAGTTGACACGTGATGATACCATTATGGCCTTGATGAATCAGGTGGCTTATTATGGTTTGACAGATGTGACGTCACCACGTATTTATGGCGAGATTTATGATATCTCTAAACAATATCTTCCAATGAATGCGCAACCTCGTGCGTCTTTGGATATTTTATCGTCGATGATTGGTATTGTGACGGATTACCTTTATTTTGAAAATGGTGAGGAAAGGCGAAATATTATTCACCTGAAGAAATGGGTTATCCAAGTGAGTATCTGCTTAATCATTATGTGCTTGCGCAGGTGATTGAGTCTCGGTTTAATATTGATATTGATCATAAGGTTAATATTCGTAAGTTGGAAAAAGATATTAAAACACGTGTTTATGGTCAAGATTATGCCATTGAGCAGTTTCTTGGCTTGGTTCAACGGGCACGCATGGGTTTTAATGATAAGACACGTCCGCTTGCCTCTGTGATTTTTACAGGGCCTACGGGTTCAGGTAAAACGCAGTTGACCAAAGAAGTAAGTGCGGGTTTAGGGGTTAAATTGAGTCGTTTTGATATGACGCTTTATAGTGATCCATCTACGGCTTTGGCTTTTGTTATTGATTTGGTTAAGGCGGCTTGGTCGCATCCTAATGGCATTATTTTGCTTGATGAAATTGAGAAATCGTGTAAAGAAGTGATTAACACTTTGTTTGCGGTGCTTGATGATGCCCGTTTGGCAGATGGGACGAACTCTGAACGTGTGATTTCATTTGCGGGAAATATTATTGTCTTGACGACGAACGTTGGGTCTAAGCTTTATCAAAGTATCAGTAAGACAGGTGCGGCTGTTGAAATGTCTGCTATTTATTCAGCCTTTGAAGGTGAAAATTTCAATGTAGCCTTGCTTGGACGTGTGGATAAGGTTATTCCCTTTATGCCTCTTACGATTAAGGTTAATGAACGTATTGTTAATTACACGCTTCGTGAACGTTTAGAAACGAGTGTGACCAAGCAACGGGATTATTTGGTTGATCCTACGGTTATTGGGCACATTATTCGCGATAAAACGCCTTCTGATAGTGAACGTGGGGGTGCTCGTAATATGAAACGTATTTTGTCGGATTATGTTTTAGAGCCTTTATCCTTCTTTATTGACCGTCAAGATCCAAAAACGGGATATTTCCATGAGTTTCCTGTTGTCATTGGTATTAAAGGTCATGTACGTCATAAATATCAAGACCAAGGGGATATTAATTCGGGAACGATTGTGTTAAAAGAATGTCATTCCTTTGCGACTGTTGATGCGGTGCTTGCTAAATTAGGGGAACTTCACGGAGTGACCTTTAAAGCGGATAAATTATTTATGCCGATTGATGATTATGCGTCTGCACAAGATTTATTAATTGCCTTTAATAAGGCTTATACGACGCATGGCGTGACACATTTTAAAACCGTTGCGTATTTTAATCAAGCTAATGAGGAAACAGAAGTGCTTTAGCTAATGGTGATGAGACAGACCTTTAACGTATATTCTTTGAGACAGTGTGCTTGGCGTACTGTCTGTTTTGTGTTAAAATAATAATATAACAATTGTCAAGTGAAAACTGGACATAAATCATTCTGAGTAAAGGAGGTCTGTATGGGCTTAAAAGATGCTGCTCGTGAAGCAGGAAAAAGCGCAGGTGGTGCTGTTGCAAAAGGTGCCAAAGACGCTGTTAAGAAGGGCGCCAAAGAAGGTGCTAAAAAGGGTAAGGATGCCGCTTTACAAGCAGCTGACCGTAAATTAGCTGAAGGTAGTGATGAGTATCAAACGCTATCTGACGCCTACCATAAAGGTAAAGACGCTTATCAAAAAGGTAAGAAAGTTGCCAAGGGCGCTAAAAATGCTGTTAAGGGCGCTAAGAATGCGGTTAATACGGTAAAGAATGCTTATGATACGGCTAAGGCGATTTACCATGGGGTTCAAGCGGCTGTTCAAGTGGCGAGGACGATGTCGTCTGCACAATTGGTGGCGGCCGCTGGTCAAGCGACTGTTGCGGGTGTTAATGCAGCGATTGGTTTCTTTTCAACGCCTGTTGGTTGGGTGACAGCGGCTGTTCTTGTAGTTTTATTATTGTTTGCCTTAGGTGGTAAAGATGGCGATTCTAAGGATGCTGCTAACGCCTTAAACACGACAGCTTCGACAACGCAAGTCACGGCAACTGCTCAAAATGCGACGGAACGTAATGGGCGTAAGATGGTTGTTTTAGATGGTTGTGCGACTGATGAAAAGTCAAAGAGTTCTGGTGGAACGTCTACAGGTAGTGGAGACGCGAGTGATGCGGACTGGACAAAAGAAGGAACGAAGGCTTATGAAAATGCTAAGAAAGTATTTATGGCTTTTGTTAATCATGGAACAACTGGTGACTTTGCCGCAGGTGTTGTTGGTTGGGTAAACTCAGAAGGTGGTTTTGATATTATTGGACGTGCCCAAGGGCACTACGGTGGTGGTGAAAAGGATTCTATTAAAAATGGTGCTGTTCCTACGACAGGTGGTACGTCGAATACTCTTGGTGGTGGTGGTATCTTCCAATTTGACCCTTATACGCGTTATGCACCATTAAATAGTCCTGATTGGGAAGATGCGGACAAAATGGTTGATTTTGTTCTTAAAGAAGTTTCTCGTGGTGACTGGATTCCTTCTCCACACCAAAGTGTTTTTACAGGTGGTAAAACGTGGAGTTTCCGTGAGGCTGCTCAGTTAACTAATCCAGGTGATGCGGCGTTTTCTTGGAATGCCTTTGAACGTGGTAATCCTGCGTATATTCGTGCAGAACAAAAGAAAGCGGATGCTGAAAAAGCGGCTCAAGTTTTCCATGCGAGTGATTATAAGTTTGATGCAAAGAAATTTGATTCGTTTTTTGGAGATGCTGCCAATAAAGACGGTGGTTCGTCAGGGTCTTCGTCAAGTTCATCATCGTCTAGTGAAGATGAATGTGGCGATTCTGATTCAGCAGGTGGTGGCGCTTCATGGGGTGAGGCTGATGGAACGGGTGAAGTTCCTTATTCTAATTTTAATGCGTGGAAACCAAAAGAAGTTCCTGATGATTTGAAGAAATATGCGATTGATCCTGAATCGGTTGGGATGAAATTTGGTAGTAGCGAAGGTTGGCAATATCCTGGTAATCAATGCGTGAATCTGACGATTTCGTTAATGTATAAAATTTGGGAAAAAGATGGTGGCCATCCTGAAAATCCAATGGGTGATGGGATTGCTATTGCACCTAATTATGGGTCTAAATATGGTGGCGGTACTGATAAAACGCCTCATTCTGGTGATGCATTTTCATCTTCAGGGCAAACTGCAGCTGGTCATACTGGTGTTGTCAGTCATGTGTTTAAGAATGGCGATATTTTGATTATTGAACAGAATTATGCAGGTCACTCAGGTGCTGCTAATGGTACGAATTGTACGTGGAATTATCGTTATGTTTCGAAATCACAATTGAATGCTGATAATTTTGTTTTTTGGAATCCTTCAAAACAAGGTTATAAGTATGTTAGCGGTATTAAATGTGTGAAATAAAAGCTGTCTCTATCTCTTTGAGATAGTTTTTATTTTTGGTATAATGAAGGTAACGAAAATAGTAATGAGGTATTTTTTATGGCGAAAAAGAAACGTCGACAAGTTGATTCGTCTTTATCTAAAGGAATGACGAGTTTGTTATTGGTAGTTGTGGTTGTCGTATTTGGTTTTATTTTATGGGCAGTTTTTGGACATTCGAAACCTAAGGGAGTTGAACCTGAATATACACCTAAATCAAGTAAACGTGTGAGTGTTCCTAAAGCAATTAAAGAGTCTTCATCATCAACGTCGTCTTCATCAGATTCTGAAGATGAAAATGCGTTAAATGATATTGTGGCAGGGGCTCAAGGACGTGTGGATAAATATTTGGAAAAGAAGAATGAGCCGATTACGGATAGTGTTCAAACAGAAGCTATCGCGACTTATATAGCTGGTGTTGTAGATTTGATTCAACATAATGCAGACGCTAAAGCGCCGCATGATTATAATTTGGACGATAGTATGGGCCTTGCTATGGTTGGGACATTTAAAACGGCTATTAATGCAGGTTATACGATTGATCAAGAATCGTTTAAAGCGTATGAAAGTAAACATTCAAATGTGATTCAGTATACGTTTACGATGTCTCGTGAAGGGTCTTCGACGGTTGCTTTTATTGGTAATTATTTGCCAAATTTAGGTCGTGGGACGGTGACTCGTATGGAAGGTAATCTTGGAAATGTTGCGTTTGATTGAGTTTAGGCTTGACATTTTGAAAGGGTTTTAGTAATATAAAGATATGAACAATAATGTTTTGTTGTTCATATGCTTTGCGATGTTGTGGGCGTAGGTTGTGTGGTTTTTGTTTAGTACCTATGCTTATCTAAAGTCATCCTGTCGGATGACTTTTTATTTGTTCTTTTGATGTCTTTTTGTTATAATGAAGCTACTTATAGACGAATTGAGGTTATATTGTGACTCAGAAAAAAGAGATTAAACGTCGTGTAGATGTCAAACGGGTATTCTTGTTAATTGGTTCTATTCTTTTGATTGTGATAGGCCTTGGTTTATTTTTTGCCAATGATGTTCGTAATGTGGCGGTTAAAGAAAAAGCAAAGACCTTACGTGTGGCAAAATTACCAAAGAAGGTTGTGCAAAAGCATCAGGAAGAATTGAAGCCTGAAGACGTCAGTTTTGATTTTTCAGATGCACAACCTCCTACGGCTGCGGCTGTTGCTCAGACCTATCAAGAAGCGACGGCTGAAAAATTGCCAACGGTCGGCGGGGTGGCTGTTCCTGATTTAGGGATTTCACTTCCAATTTTGTTTGGTGTTGATAACACGTCTTTGATGTATGGCGCAGGGACAATGAAACCTGACCAAGTTCAAGGTCAAGGGAATTTTGCCTTGGCTAGTCACCATGTGTTTGGAACAGGTGGTGAGAATTTGTTGTTTTCACCTTTGATGCGTGCAAAAGTTGGACAAATGATTTATACAACGGATACTCGTCAAACCTATGTGTATCGTATTATTGATATTTTTGAGGTTGATCCTTCGGATGTGTCAGTGATTGAAGATGTTCCGAATAAAAAATTGATTACGCTTATTACCTGTACGGATTTACAAGCTACAAAACGCTTGGTTGTTCGTGGGGAGTTGGTTGGCGAAGGCACTTATCAAGACTATGCAGGTTATTTCGCCTAATAGAAAGGATTTTTTACTTTGAAAAAAGACGTTAAACGCTATATTACTGTTGGGAGCGATTTGGTTGATGATTCGGTTAAAAAACCTATTGTTTTTAATGGTCCAAAATCACATGTGTGGTCTTATACCTTTTATGGACTGTTGATTGTGTTTTTGGTTGCTTTTAATTTGATGTTTTCGTTTTCACGTGTTTCTGGACGGTCAATGCAACCAACCTTACATAATAATGATTATGTTTTGTTCTTACGAACACATAAGGTGAAACGGTTTGATGTGGTTTCCTTGCGTGAACGATTGGTTGATAGAGGGAATGAGAAGTTGATTGTTAAACGTGTTATTGGACTTCCTGGCGACCGTATTACCTCTATTGATGGCCAATTGTATGTCAATAATGAAAAGATTGCTGAAAGTATTTAGATCCTCAATTTACGAAACTATATAATCAGATGTCTTATACGATTACGGTTCCTAAAGGACGTGTCTTCGTTCTTGGGGATAACCGAGATATTTCGAAGGATTCACGCGCCTTGGGTTCATTTAAAGAATCGGCCATTATTGGTGTTGAAATTTTTCATTTTAAAGGCTGGTTTGGTAGCTAAGACCAGTCTTTTTTGTTATACTTATTTTATAGAGCTGTCAGATGAAAGGATGACATGAAATGCTTATTTTTATTCTTTTGGCGGCGGTTGTTATGCTGGTTTTATCAGTTTTAAAAATGTTTCGATGGGCCTTTGCGGTTCTTGGCCTTGCGATTTTGTTTTATTTTGGATGGTTGTGTTATGTTGCCATGACACCTTATCTACCAATGATTTTCAAGGCTTGGTCGCAAATTGCAGATATCCTTGGAAAAGCTTTTTCAGAGATGAAACCATTTTTAGATGATGCTGGTCGACAGCTTAATGACCAGTTGCAGCGCTGAAGACATTAGAAATAGTGTCTTCTTTTTTTTGCTTTTTTTATGGGCTTGCGTTATAATAAAAGTAATTAGATTATCTAGAAAGATGAGGACTGTTGATGTCTTTGAAAAATATGTTGAGTGGCTTGTTCCCTAAACGAAATCTTGAAAGTGATACCTTTGATATTGATGATATTCGTAATTTCTCTTTGGCTGAACGTCGTAAAGAGAATCGTAAGAAATATCGTGATTCGTTGATTAAATGGACACTGATTGGCCTTACGGCGTCAGGATTGGTTTTGACAGCAGGAACAGTTATTGTTCGTAGTTTTAATACGGCTACTGAAACGAAGGCTGTTCAAAAAGGGAAAGCTTCTGATGCGACTAAAGAAGGTAAGACCGTTGATGCGATTAATCAAGGAAAGTATCATTCTAAATTAGAAGAATTGACAGCGGCTAAGAAGAAACAAGCAGAAGCTGAAAAGAGTGCCAAAGAAGCGTCTAAGAAGGCACAATCGGCACAAGCAAAAGCGGCTAAGGAAGCTGAAAAGGAAGACTTGGAAAATACGAAAGCGGATAATGAGACTTTGAAATCGATGGTTAATGATAATCAAACAACGATTGCGAATTTGAAGTCTGAAAAAGAAGTGTTGACAGCTGAGAAAGCACAATTGCAGAAAGAAAATGACGATTTGAAGTCTAAAAATTCAGCAATGGAAAATGAGTTGAAAACATTAAAAGAACAGCAACAACAAGACCAAAAGCAAAAGGAGGCGACGGCGTCTAGTGGCAACTCGTAAGAAAAAAGGAACGCCTCAGAAAGACGTTCGTCGAAAAAAAGTAAAAGAAGAAGCTGTTAAACGACCATTGACAAAATTGGAACGGCAATTGCGTGTGCTTGACCCTTCGATTTCAATGGCTCTTTATTTGACCTTGCTTAATCATGAGGAAGTAGCGTATTTGCGTGAAGATGACCAATCTATTCATGGCTTTTTAGTTGATTTGTCTGTGGATCAAGAATTATCTGGGTTCTTATTTTTGTCTATTCAACAACAATTGTTGTATGCTTATTTGTCCTTAGACAGTGATGTATTGATTCTTTTTCCATCTGTAGCAGCGGCTAAAGATTTTCGTTATGGTTTTAAGGAGCTTAAAGGAAGTGATGTGCTCATCAAATCTGAAGACTTTGAGTCTTATGAAGTGTTTGCGCGTGGGACATTGCATGAATTGTTAGATCCTTATGTGCCACCACATTCTAAGAAGTCTTTGTCAGCTGTTGAAGTGGCCAATGAATTTACACAATTGGGAACACTTATCGATGACGCGTCTAAAGACGTACCTAAACAAATGCCTGATGTTGATTCGTCTGGTTCTGTTATTGAGCCATCTGATAAAACAATGACAAAAATTGAAACGCCTGATATTGATGTCGAAGGTGACATTCCGCTTGATATGGTTGACGTTGACATGGGTATGGACGATTATTATGACGATTATGAAAGTTCTGGTTACTCAGACGGTTTGTCTGTTGAGGATTTAGCTGTGTCTGATAGTTTGCCTGATGATGAAGCGATGGCGGTGTCTTCAGTGGTAGATAGCTTTGCGAAAACCGAGCCAAAGAAACGTTATTTGTTAGATGTCTTTGAAGAACAACGTTTTGCGTCAAGAACTGAGATTCAATCGTATATGGTTCGAACCTTGTTGATTCGTGCAGAGGCTGCGACGGCTGTTATTAGTAATTTGACGAAGATGGCGATGGCGAGTGGGTTGTCGGATGAAAAAGTTATTGCTAATTTTGTGAAGATGTCTTTGTGTAATTTGTTGAAAGAACAAGGCGACGTCATTGGTTTTGTGAACAGGGAGGTTTTTGACTGATGTTTAAACGTAATCGTAATATTGTTGTCAAATCTCAGTTTAATATTAATGGCTCTCGTGGGAAATCTGTCGGGGGCTTTATTTCTGATTATGTGGCTCGGTCGTCAGCAACAGATATGTCTATGGCTTATGATTATGCGAATTATTCGGATCCAGGGGATGGTGTGGCCTTTACCTTGTCTGATTTAGCCATTTCTAGGGATGCGACGCTTGCAACGGCTGACCATGTTGAAGATTTGTTTCAATCAGGCAATCGAGCCATTCAACAAATGGTTATTTCCTTTGATCCAGACTATTTAAAAGAGACAGGTCTTGTGTCTGAGGATTTTGTTTTGGAGAATCGTGGGGATTATGAAGGGGGATACGATGATATTCGTCTTCGTTATGCCGTTCAAGAGGGACTTCAAGCTTTGGTTGATAATGAGGGCTATCGTGATGGTCGGGCGATTGCTGCGATTCAGCATGATACGTTACATTTGCATGTGCATGCGGTTGTGTATGAGAATGCGGAAGCTATTAGTCGTCTTAGGGGTTATGAAGAAAAGGGTGTTATGAAACAGTCGTCTTTTGATCAGTTGTCTCATCGGTTGGATCGTACCTTAGAATTGACACGCTTAGAACAGACGCCTTGTCAAAAGCGTTTGTTGTTAGAGGATACGAAAGAAGAAGATACGGCATCTTATCTTATGGATGATGTGGAGTTGCCTTTGGTTGAGTCACTTGATTTTAGTGAGTTGAATCAGTTTATGGCCTTAATTGAAAAGGAAAAAGAGGAAGAAGAGAAAAAAGAAAAGGAACAGCAGTTGTCGTTATAAAAAAACAAGCCTTTCGGCTTGCTTTTTTTATTGTTGACGGTCATTAAATTTGTTGGCTTGGTCGGCTTTTGTAATCGCATTTTGATAGGTTTCTGAGATAGCTTGTTGAGACGCCAAGTTGTTCATGCGTTTAAGCTCTTTAACGACACTATCAGGATGTGAGGTTTTGTGACCTGTTTCTTGAAGCATGGATACAATTAAGGCAATACCTGCGTTTGCTGCATTTAGTTTATGAATAAGTTTTGGGTCTTCTTGAATAATGATATTTTCTTTGTCTTCTGTTTTTGTGAAGGTGGCAGCAAAGGCCTTAGCGGTTAATTGAACACCTTTTGGATAAATGCTTTCAATGATAAGAATTTGTTCTTGATAGGATAGTTGAAGGAGCATGAGGGAAATTTCAGCCCAACTTCCTTTTAGTAAGGGCTTTGGGTCAAAATAACGAATGCGTTCTAGTCGTCCATCATGATAAAGTTCAATGGTTTCAGGGGCTTCAATGTTGTCGCACATGGCTTTGACGATGATTTGAGCGACACGTTTTGGTTTTTTAGGGTTTGATAAATTAGTGATTGTATCTAATTGTGGGGCTAAGAGATAGGGTTTGATTCCTTTTAGCATTTCTTTAATATCCATTATTGTTGTCCTCTAAGTTTTCTTCAATGTCTGTAAGTTGACGTTTAATGTCTGTGAGTGCGGTTAGAATATTCATTTGGCTCATGGTGACTTGATTGAGTCGTCCGTTGAGGTAATCTGTGGCCGCATCGGTATGATTGAGTTGACTGAGGTAGTCTTCAATAGCAGATGTGATGAGGGTATTTTTGCTAACACCTTTGTCTTCTGCTAAATCGTTGAGACGACGGTTGACACGTTTGGGAATATTGATACTAAGTCGTTCTTTGATTTCCATGGTTGGTTTCCTTTATTAGTTGTTTATCTTTATTATATCAAAAACGTTTTATTTTTTCTTCTTTTGATGAAACGATGTTTTTTCTTTGACGATTGTTAGAGGGTTTGCTATAATTTGACTATACTCTAAAAAGGATGAAAGGACACTTAAACCACATGTCTACTAATTCTAAAGAACGATTGCGCCAGTTATTGGCGCAACATAAAACATCGCAATATACATCTATTGAACCTGAGCCTGTGGCAGAGCCTGTAGAGGTTGCTGTAGAGTCTGTGTTAGAACCTGCGACAGAATCTGTGACAGAATCTGTGACAGAACCTGTGACAGAACCTGTGATAGAGCCTGCCGTAGAACCTGTGACAGAACCTGTAGGGCCTGTTGTAGAGCCTGTGACAGAACCTGATGCGCCTATCGATTTAACAGAGACGAGGGTCTTGTCAAAAGATGAGATTAAAGAGAGTTTAGATCATATTTCTCAGTTGACGGCAAAATTAGAATCGTTTAAGGGATCGTCAGAGCCTGCTTTGGATTCTTCTAATGTTGATTTGGCAGAACCTGTACCGTCTGTAGAAACAGTTGATGTTCCAGAGACGACTTTGTCTCGTAGTGATGACGTTGTTTCTGGTCGTGATGAATTTGTTGAAGGGATGGTTGAAGGCTTGCCTGACTTTAAAAGTGATGCAGTGTTTGAAGCCGTTTCTTCTGAAGTTGAAGACACATTAGAGGATGTTTCTGATGATACCTTAGAGGATAATTCTGATGATAAAGCAGAATTGATTGATGGCGAAACATTGATTGAGTCGTCTGACTTGCCTATCTTTGATGATCAAGAACCAGCTTTGGTTAAGAAACCTAAGTTTGTTGAACGAGCGATTGCGGTTGCTAAACGTAAGCCTGGCTTGATTGTGACGGTTTGTGGAATTGCTCTTGTGGCTGCTTTGATTGGCGTTGCTGCTATGACACCGTCATCTAAGAAGTCTACGCCGTCGTCTTCCGCCAATGCAAAAGTTGTTAAGTCATTAGCGAAATCGTCATCAACGTCATCGTCTAAGAAATCATTGTCGATTGAAGAACAATTAACAGCAACAGCTAAAGGAATGGATGCACCTTATAAGGTTGAAGTTGAGGATCTTGTTGGGGGCTATAAGTTAGGTAAGATTACGTATTATCCTGACAATGAAGCTAAACGTTATACAGATGCCTCATTGCACGCACCTGAGAAAGCTGAAGCTGTTGATACGTCGGATGCGGCAAAAGCTATTACTGATGAATTGTCAAAAGACTTGCCAACGATTAATTCGACAATTAAGGTTAAAGATAAAGATAAGGTATCGTTTGAAACGTATGCTAAAGATGATGGCTATATTACGATTCTTCTTTATAATAAAAAACCATTTGGTTATGTGACAACAGATAAAGATGGTTACAAGACGAATCATGTGACGACATTTTATGTTTCAAATGTCGCTGCTGATGCGTAAAGAATAGGTTATCCTATTCTTTTTTTTGTTGTGATTGTGTATGGGTTATACCATAATTTTTGTTAATTAGTTTTTCTGGTGTGATTAGTTTGTGGTGGTTTGTGCGTTGGCTTGTGCGTTGGCTTGTGCGTTGGCTTGTGCGTTGGCTTGTGCGTTGGCTTGTGCGTTGGCTTGCGTGTTGGTTTGTGCGTTGACTTGTGAGTTGGTTTGTGCGTTGGCTTGCGTGTTGGTTTGTGCGTTGACTTGTATGTTGGTTTGTATGTTGGTTTGTGATGGTTTGTGTGATGGTTTGTGTGATGGTTTGTGTGATGGCGTGTGTTGGCGTGTGTTGGCGTGTGTTGGCGTGTGTTGGCGTGTGTTGGCTTGTGTTGGCTTGTGAGTTGGCTTGTGTGATGGCTTGTGATGGCTTGTGTGATGGCTTGTGTGATGGCTTATGTGACGGTTTGTGTGATGACTTGTGTGATGACATGTGAGATGACTTGTGAGATGACTTGTGCTGACTTATAGTTATGAACTTAATCTAACGGTCTGCCGATAGGCAGACCAAAAACAAAAAAACCGATTTTTGCGATAGCAAAAATCGGAAAATCGCCGTAGGCGATAGCGCGAAGCGCCCAAAAAAACACCGTTTCGGTGACGAAACGGTGATGATATGTTTATTCTTCTTTTTTACGACGAGCAAGAGCGATAAGACCTGCTGCGCTGAGTGTTAAGACACCACCTGCTGTTACTAATTGAGCGTTTGTGTTTTCACCTGTGCTTGGGAGCGTGTTGCTTGATGCTTGACGGTTACTGTTTAATGGAACCGCAGGCGCACTTTCTTGTTGGGCTGGTGCTGCTGACGCTGTTTGTTGAGCAGGTGCAGGTTGTGCAGGTGCAGGTTGAGCAGGTTGTTCTGCAGGTGCTTCTGTTCCCTTTTGAGCCTTGATGTCTGTGATTGTCTTTTCAAGGTTGTTCAAGAACTCTTCACGCTTGTCGGCAGAGAGATTAGGGAATTTGTCATTCATCTCTTTGATTTCATTTTCGCTAAAGGTTCCTGGTGACAATTCGTTAATAGTGTTGATGTCATCATTAAGACGTTTAAGTTGCGCATCTAAGGTTTCTTTAGCTTTTGCTTGTTCACTGTCTGCTTTTGTTTTTGCAGATGGTGCTTTATCATCTTTAGAAGCACTTGGGGCGCTGTCAGATTTGCTTGATGACGGTGTTGTATCTTTTTGGTTTTTGACTTTTGTTCCTTTTTTAAGAGCGTCATTCAAGGTTTTACCTGCGGGTGTGAGAAGTAATTCATCACTTTCTGTCGTGTCTTCTTCGATATCGAGATTTTTGTAAACATTGACAAGGTCGCCATTGTCATCTTTTTTGATTTCAATGAGTTGACGTCCTTCGATGGCGTTTTTATCAGTGTCAGGATGACTGCCGTCTTCAGCAGGTTTTAGAGGTTTTCCATCTTCGTCAACCCATTTTGTGACATGGCCTTCTGTGACAGTGTAGTCAGTTGTTGTGTCAACAGGTGTTGATTCAGTTGATGTGTTTTCTGTTTTTGCGTTTTGACGACTTTCAAATTCGTCAAGAGAAATTGTTTTTGAAAAGTCTACTTTTTCAGTGTTTTCGTCAGCAGAAACAGAGGCAACAGGTGCTAAAATGCTAGCTAGGCTTGCAGCTGTTGCAGTTACATTTTTTTGTTGTTAACATATTTGGAGAGATCTCACTTTCTTATTTAATATCTTTTATTTTCTCATGTTTTGTAAGGTTTGTCAATGTACTAGGAAATTTTGTTCAGGGTTATAGTCGAATTGACTTTCGTCGATTTCAAATTCTGGTGGGAGATAGTTGTCAAGATAGGGGTCACCTAGAAAGATATCTGGTTGAAATTGGTCGTCTGGGTATACGGGATAGTCGTGGTTGGTTTCGGGGAGGTCATGGTTGGTTTCAGGGAGGTCATGATTGGTTTCAGGAAGGTCATAATTGTTTTTAGTATGACTGTTTTTAGGGCGATTTTTTTCTTGATGTTGTTGGATGGTTTCTCTAAGACTTGGTGCTTGTGTATCTGTTGTTTCGGCTTCTTCTGTCAATTTGTTGAAGGCAGAAAAGTCGATGGGTTGTTCGAGAACGAGGGTGTCATAAGTTTGTAGGTTTTGTTTTTTATTGTCGAGAATCGTTTGGGCGTCTTCTTTTGAACAACCGTCGAGGGTACTGATGACACGCGCACGAAGAACCATTTCAATGGGTTTTCCTGTTTCTTTCGTGCCACCTGTGTAATAGGTGTCTACGAGTTGTTGCAAGGTCTCGTCGTATTTACTTGGAATTTCGTTAACAAAGGTTTCAAAGGCGTTGAGATCGCCATTTGTGTAAAGGTTATCGTAAGCTTTTTTGTCCAGTTGTTCGTTAATAAAGTCGCTTCGTTCTTTGAAGAAGGTGCGTACATTGTCTGGAATGATGTTGCTTAGACTAGCGTTACTGTTGACACGTTCTTCGGAAATGGCTTTAAAGCAATTGTAGTAGTTTTGGTCGGTGTCACAAAGGTAGTTGATGAGAACGTAGGCTTGGGCATCTTTTTCAGAGGTTGAATCGAGCGGAAAATTATCGTTACGAGAAAGGAGAATGTCGTTGAGTTGGTCAGGATTTCCTCGATAATAGGTGATGATATTGTCGATGTCTTCTTCTGATAAGTCGAGGGTGATGTTGTTTTTTTCAAGCGATAGGTTGTATTTATCGATGATATTGTTTTGGGTCATTTGGGCGGCAAGCATTGACCATTTGTGATGTTCGGGTTCGGCTTTTTGAAGGTAGGTACTTGCGGTGTGTAGTTGGTTTAAGTCATAGAAGATTTGGTTGGTTTCTTCTAGGACGTTTTGAGCGCGTGTTTTTTGTTCTTCTTCTTTTTGGTGAAGATGTTGCTGATTTCGTTCATAAAGACTTTGGCACCTGCTCCAAGGTTGACACCACGTGTGACTTCGAGTTTTTGCATTTGGTCAGGATTGTCTTGGGTCATTTCAATGAAATGTTTACTGATGTTTTGACGATTTCTAAAGGATGTATCAAGCATATATTCAGCGTATTCGTCACGGGCTTTTTTACGTTTTTCGGGGTCGTTAGCAAAATAGGTCGCTAAACGGGCATAGGTTTCTGTTTTTTCAACAAAAGGTTTTAGATCTGTCATAGGTGTTTAATTCCTTTCTTTGTGACCTTGTTAAATGGGCTTAGTTTTTTTATAATATAAGTATAACATATTTCAGAAAGGCTTGTTTTTTATGGATTTTAAGAAACATACGGATGTGTTAAAAGGACAGGTTCGTGAGCGTGCGGGTGATTTAAAATCAAAAGCACGTGCGCAGATGACGGTTTCAAATGCTAAAAAATTGTTTTTGGGTCGTCGAAGTAAACGTGAGATGGAACGTGCCTATGCACGTAAAACGGTTGATGGCTTTAAGAAGAAAAAGGAAGTCGATTTAGAAGCGGAAACAGCTCGTAAGAAACCGATTGGACCTCAATCTCGTAAGATTTATCAACAAGGCTCTATTGTGGCTGCGGCTGCCGTTGTTATTGTGTTTGGTCTTTTGATTCAGGGGCTTAGGGAGATGACAGCTAATCTTCATGGCAAGGATCAGGGCTTCTTCCATAATTATGGTGGTGTTCCTCAGACTTTATTCTTGATGTTTGTTCTTTTCTTCCCTTTGTGGGGTCTGTTTAGATGGAAAATGAAAGTTGTTTGGGAACAGAACAATACACAATATATCAATGATGATTTGACAACGTTTGATAATGAAGCGTTCTTGCGTCAAATTGACCATTTGGTGTCTGATTTTCGTGTAGCACCTGATGCAGGTCTTGGTTATGATGGAACGGTTATGGTTTTGGCTAGTCACATTATGATGAAAAATGATGGGATTAAGAAAATCATGATGCCTGTTTATGATAAGATGGTTGATGGTTTTGTGAAGAAGGATATCAATGGGGATGTTGTTAAAGAAAAAGTTCCGATGTTTGATCATGATTTTGGGGAAATGCTATACGATATGAGTGATGTTCCTGCAGAATATCAAAAATGGTATTCGGGTCTTGATTATGATTATAACCCTTTAATTCCTCGTCGTGAAGGTGGGGATGGGAAACGTCGTGTGGGTGGTTTTCAACGTAAGAATGACCCTTATGATACGCTTGCAGATTTCATTAATGCCAATTTCCATCCTCTTGATTGGAACACTCAACGGCCAGCTGGGGTTTATTTTTATGATGACGCACCTGTTAACGTTATCTTGATTGCCATTACTCGTGGTGGTAAAGGACAAACTTATATCGAAGTTATCTTTGATCTGTGGATTCGAGCAGATAATCCATGGAACATTTTTACGACAGACCCTAAAATGGAACTGCTTCGTAAGTTTTATTATCCTGCTACGAAAGCAGGCTTTGAGGTGGTACAATTTAATCTGATGGTGCCTAACCTGTCTAATGTTTTTAATCCCTTGATTAATGCCCTTCAAGAGTTTCGTCGAAATGACGTTACTAAAGCCGTGGGGATGATTGATGCCATTGTTGCCATGTTGTTCCCAGATAATGGTGAAATTTGGAATCCTGCTGCAGGTAACATGCTTCGTCGTATTGTGTATTTGTTGTTTGATTATTTGATTGAACAAGAAAAATATGTGCGTTATGTTGGTTATCGTGATAATATTCCTCAGGAAATTGTTGATGAACAGGTTGAAGACATTTATTCGAAGATTTCGATGTACTCGGTTTATGTGCTTTTGGGAGAGTTGGCTGCCAAAGTATCGACTGATCTTAACTTTATTAATGTAGATCCAACGCTTCCGCCTGAAGATAAGAAAGATTTGTTGACGCTTGTGTTTGAAGCCATGTCAATGCTTCCTCGTAATGAGTTGCGTGTTAAATCTATCACTGCGAACAACGCCATTAAACAGATTTCTGGGGCTGAACAAACGGTTGCGTCTATTTATGCAACTTTGTTAACAGGTCTTTCTGTTTACGATGATCCAACAACCATTGCCTTGATGTCAGGTGGTTTGTCTGATAGCTTTGACGTATCAGGGGTTGGATTCCCTCGTCGTATTGGGGTTCGTTTTGATAAGAATTATGTCAGTCGTTATGGATTTGCCAATGCGAATACGACATGGACAGCTTATGAAGACTCTGAATTTACAAAACCAATGGATGTTGAAAAGTATGGTCATATTGAAAATGTGTCCATGGCAGGTTGGTCTTGGCTTCACATTGTTGGGAAATATCCAAATCGCACAACCTATTTGACACTTGATGTCTCGACATCAGGAACACGTGTGGCCCGTTTTTATTTCCGCTTTATTAAAGGTTATCGTAAACGTGGTCAAGTAGCTTATGTTCGTGATGAAATTACGAATGACTTGATTGTTAAAGATGGTGTCTTGATTGAGATGCAAAAAGAAGGTGACCATTTTGTTGATGGCGTGTCTCAATTTGAAGATACGAAGTATGATGCCTTGACAAAATCATTTGTGCAACAACAATCACCTGTTATTGATATGACACAAGTCTTTTACAGTGAACGTCCTAAGTTCATGTTTGCCGTTGTGCCACCTCATTTGCAACACTATCAAACACGTTCTTACGATTTTCTCTCAATTGGTTAATGAGTTTTATGATTTGGCTTATACGACGAAATCAGCAGGTAAGCCAATTGTTGGTCTTCATGTCATGCTTGAAGAGTTGGGTAATATTCGTGATGGTGAACGTGGGATTGCTAATTTGGATACAATTACGTCTATCGCTCTTGGACAAGATTTGCAGTTGACCTTTGTTCTTCAAGCCTATCAACAGTTGCGTGATATTTATGGGGAAGCTGTTGAAGCGGTTATTCGTGCGAACTCTGCGTATACCGTCTTCCTTAAATCAAATGACAAAGAATTGATTGAAGATTTGATTTATAACTCAGGTATTCGTCATGAAGTACGTGTTAATGGTAAGAATGTGACCCGTCGTCCAAGCGATGTGATTACGCCAGGTGAAGCTGGAATTGGTTATAATATTAATAATGAAGAAACGTCAACCATTAAAGTTAATGATTTGCTATTTTTGCCAGGTAAGAACCCAGGTAATGGTGCGGTCTTCTCTCAAACAGGTATGCCGATTGTGAATAAGTTGGATACGATTACACCAATGGCTGCAGGTCTTCATGGACGCTTGCCTCAACCTGTTGCAGGTAAGTATACGAAATCAACCTTGCCTACAACGGCTAATCGTTTCCGTGGTTCTGACTCACTCGCTACCATTGATGGGGAAGCTCTTGTAAAAGCACGTGTGGCTCATGCGAAGATTGCACAAACCATTAAAGAAGATGCTCTTTTGGCTGCTAATAAAGCAGGGATTAAACTTGATGAATATTCGGCAGAGTTGTCTGAGTATATCATGAATGCTGTTTATGATGAATATAATCGTGAAAATGGTATTTCATATACAACACAAAGTAAGCCTGTTGAGTATTGGCAAGTGTCTCGTGAATTGTTGGATAATTTCAATGCGATTGGTCGAGGGGATTATAAAGGTGATGATGCGCTTCGTCAATCGAAGATTCAAATGCTTAAAGAAGGTTTGCTTCGTTGCTTGATGGATCCTCAATTGAATGAAGTAACGATGATTTTCCGTGATAAACAAGCTGATGGCGCCTTTGGTTTTGAAATTAAAGCGGTTCAAGAATTTTTGAAAGCCTTTGTTGCGAAGTATCCTGAACCTGAAAAATTAGAGGTTGAAAAACGTGATGTCTTTGAAGAAGCTAAACGTGAAGGTTGGGAAAAGAAAGAAGTTCGTGACTATGTCTTTGATGCACTTGATAATTCTTATACGGGCCAAGCGGTTGCTGATTTGTGTCGTGATATCTTAATGGGTAAATTGTCATTGTCAGAATTTGATTTACATGAAGATCCTGAGATGGCTGATAATTATAAGGTTATCTTTAGTGGCATGCCTATTGGTAATTATACGGCTAAGGATCATACAGGTGAATCTGTCAATACCTTTATCTTTAAACATGGGATTAATCGTGATGTGGTTCTTGATTTGTATGAAGCCTCATCAGGAGCCTTTAAAGAAGCTTTTAATGAGAAAAAACGTTTTGCTATGACGGTTGATGATTAATAAAAAAGAGACGATGATGTCTCTTTTTTTTAGGTGTTTAGAAAATGTTTTTGTGGCGTTAATGGTTTGTCTTGAACAATGATTAACAGGCCACAAATAAGTGGAAGGAAAATGTAGAAGATTGAAAAGCCTCTTGATTGTCCCCATGCGCGTGCCCATTTATAATTGGTGTAACTGCCATAAAGGTTTGGCATAAGTAGATTGAAAAACCAAAACCATTTGTTTTTGTTGCCAAAGGTTAATTTGTGTTGTGTGAAATTGCCGTAGTAGGGAATGAAGGCTTTCCATGGATTTTCGTTAGCTTTTCCAAAAAGAATAAAGTTAATGACGCTAGTTTGTATAAAATTAAGAATAGCGACATAGAGCATTAGACTATAGGTGATAAGATAATAACTTAAAAGGGTACTCATAGGTGTTCTTTCTTAGAATTTTGGCTTTCAGGGATGATGATCCATGCGATAAGGTAAAGGAGTGCGCCTGTGCCAAAGAAACAGATGGCGATGGCCCAAATTAAGCGAATGACGGTTGGATCGACATTGAGATAATTGGCAATACCTGAGCAAACACCTGCAATCATTTTATTGTCAGTGTCTCTTGTGAGTTGTTTCATAATAATAAACCTCGTTTGTTTTTTTTGTATCTTTATTATAGCACATTGATAGGTTAGATTAAAGGGAACGTTGAATGTGTCTTGTGGTTTATTCTTGTGTTATCGAGGGTTTTTTGTTACACTATTGTTACGAAAAAAATAGTTAAAGGAGTTTTTATTTTGGCTAATGAATCATTGTCGCGTCGTTCAAAAGAAGAGACGCCATCGGTTAAAAAAACGATTAAAAAAGGACTATCTGCCACTCAGAAAACCTTAGCGTTTGTTGGGTCTGCTCTTGGGATTATTACAGCGTCTATTACGATTATGACCTTTATGTCAGGGGGAAATAAAAAGGTTCCTGAAAAGCCAACAAAGACAACGATTGTGAAAGAAGTTCATACGTCGTCACCGTCGTCTGTGGTGTCTTCTGAATCTAAGGAATCGTCTGTGGTTTCTCGTGAGTCGTCTGTGTCGACACATTCAAGTGTTCCCTCGAGTTCAAGTGTGGCTAGTTCGGTGGCGGTACCTTCGACATCATCTTCTGTAGAAACAACACCATCGTCAACGGATGTGTCTCAAACGGTTACGGAATCGTCATCTGGTTCTTCAACGACAACAAATAATTAATGTGGTATACTAGAATTATCTCTTATGAAAGTAGGTTTGTTTTTTTATGAAACAACGTGGTTTTGAATTGGTATCGACAGAAAGTGACGTGACACTTCTTCCTAAACGTGCAACACGTCATGCGGCAGGTTATGATTTGAAAGCAAGTCAAGATATGCACATTTCGCCTGGAAGTATTGTGCTTGTTCCGACAGGTGTTAAAGCCTATATGGGTACTGAAGAAGTGCTTTATTTATTTGATCGCTCAAGCAATCCTCGTAAACGTGGGATTGTTTTGATTAATTCGGTTGGTGTTATTGATAGTGATTATTATAATAATTCTGGTAATGAAGGTCTTATTATGGCACAATTTAAAAACATTAGTGACAAGGTGGTACATATTAAACGTGGCGACGCCATTTGTCAGGCTGTGTTTATGCCGTTTTTGATTGCTGATGATGATGTTGAAGGTGATGTTCGTAAAGGAGGTTTTGGATCAACAGATGACTGATTTGAAATTTAGCCTTTGGCGAACGGTTTGTCGTTTATTTTATCTTCCTTTTCGTTTCTTAGGACAATTGTGGTTTCGATTAATGGAAGCCTTTGTAGCCATTCTTCTTTTTGTGTCGTTTTTAAATGTGCTTAAACCGTCAGGACTGACTGTTGAAAGCTTTTTGAAAGTTTGTGGAACGTATTTCTCAGGTATTTCTGTAGAAAATATGTTAGGTGCGTTTTTGACGGTCAATGTGATTTTGTACATTGGCATCTTGTTCTTGACTGTTTTTGTGCTTTTCATTGACGTCTGTGCCTTTATGTTTGGTCATGCAACTTACCGTTATAAAGTATTATGTTTTTATCGTGTGTTTAAAGAAAGCGATGAATCGATGTTTTTTGCACGAGAAAAAGTTACTGAGGAAAAACCTTTTGAGGAATCAACTTCTGAAGAAACAACGTCTGAGGAAAATACTTCTGAGGAAACAATGTCTAAATAATAAAAAACTATCTCAAGTGAGATAGTTTTTTTAGTTATTAAATGGAATGTGATAAGGCTGTTAGTTTTTTAAACATGACAAACCTTCCTTTCAATTGTTTTGTAATTCTAGCTTAACAAATTTTGGTAGATTTGTCGATTGGAAAATCGGTGTTTGAAAAATAGGTGGTTTTTTGAGATAATAGTTATGTAATTTAAGATGATTAGAAAGGATTTATTCCATCCATGACAAAGTATATTGTTATTGTTGAAAAAAAGTCAGCACGTGAGAATTTTGCGCGTGCTTTAGGTGGTACTGAAGGTACGCTGCCTGATGGTAGTGAGTATGTATTGTCCTTGCCTTTGAATGGGCATACCATGACCTTGCCTGAGCCTATTAAGGTGGCTAAGGCTGGTTGTGAAGATAAGATTGGAGGTTTTCGAGATGTTGATGTCTTGCCGTGGTCTTATGATGATTTTGATTTTAAGAAAAAAGTGTTCATTTCTGCTGCTAAACGTGATGTTGTTATGAACATCAAGTCTTATTTGGATAATGGGTATGTTCCTGTTGTGGCAACTGACCGAGATTCCTCAGGTAATGGGGATCTTATTGGTATGGAAATTTTAGATATCCTTAATTACAATGGGCCTATTATGCGTGATGAACATGCGTCAGAAGAAGAAGCCGATATTCAGTATTCGATGTCTCATTTGCGTCCAATTACTCGTAATCATATCCCTTATTTACGAGCAAAAGTGCGTCAAGAAATGGATTTTATGTCGCAATCCTTGACACGTTTGGCCGCAAAATCATTGTCAGAAGATGGTTATCGTATTAGTGCGCCACGTATTGGTGGTTTGCAATCGGTAATGCTTCTTTCGGTGTATAAACAATTAGAAGCGATTCGTCAGTATAAGCCATCTTCTGTTTATGAATCGCGTTATAAATTTGGGGATTTGTCATTAACGCATAAGGGTGAAGATCAATATCCTGATGAAGCGACATGGAAGGCAAGTGTTTCGTTACCTGAAACGTCGGCGGTTCGTTTGGTGTCTAAAAAAACCAGTATCATCAGCGCCTGGGAAACCCCATACGCTTGACTCGATTTCAGGGGAAGCTGCTAAGATTGGTATTTCAGGGTCTGATGTCTTGCCGTTGATTCAAGCTATGTATGATAATAAGTATTTGTCTTATCCTCGTCCTGATGCGCGTATGGTTATGGAAGAAGAGTTTGATAAGAGTTTAGGTAAGTTGGATGAGGTTTTGGTTCTTCTTGACTTGCCTAAGGAATTGTTTACACATCGTCAAGCTCGTTTCAAGACACATGTTGTTCCAACGCCTAAGACTGATAAGGAAAAAGAAAATTCTAAGATTTCTCACGGGGCCTTGCGATTTGGATCTAAAGTGCCTAAAGATTTGCTTGAATTGGATAAACAATTTGGTAAGGGGGCATCTGCGCTTTATCGTGTGATTTGTGAGGCTTATGTGGCCATGTTCTTGGAAGATACGGAATACATGCAATATAAGTATGAAACAACGGATACGCCTTATCCATTTACAGGGTCGCTTCGTCTTGTGACAAAACAAGGTGGTATGGACGCTGAAGCAGATGTGAGTGATGTGGCAACGACTTTGCCTGATGTGAATTCTCGTGCGACCTTGTATGGTCATGAAGTTAAATCTAAAAAAACCAACAGCACCAACACGTAAATGGTTGGCTGATTTTCTTGAACGTGAGAATATTGGTACGCCTGCGACACGTGTGCCTACGCTTGACCGTATGGTTGCTTCTAACGGTGATCGTCAAGCTTTGGTTGAAACAAAAGGTAAAGTTGACCTTGACACCATTAGGTGTCATTTCGGCTCGTTTTGCGGAACAGCTGTCGTTTGTGACTGTTGAAGGACGTCATATTTTCATCAATGCTCTTGATGATATTCATTCGGAAGCTGACTTAGATGCGGTTCGTGAAAAGATTTTGGAACTTCTTGATGAAGACGTGATGACGATGAAAACAGCTAAAGTTGACGCGTCTGATTTGTCTGTGAATCGTTCTTATGTGGCTGAGTATCATGGGGAACGTATTACACTTCCTCGTGTGTTTGCAGGCCATGAATTTACAACAGGTGAATTTGAAAAGTTGTTGGCTGATGAAGAAATTTCTTTTGATGGTGTGACGAAGAAGAAAGAAAAGATGACTTTGTTGTTCGTATCGGTGATAATGAGTATGAGGGTAACGTTCGTAAGGGTATTGTGCTTGTACGTGCGCTTAAAGTTGGTCGTATTCCTTGTGAATGGGCTAGTAAACAAATGTCCTATAAAGGTTCTTATGGGTCTCATGAGTTTACTAAACTTGAGAATGACAAATTGCAAAAAGGTGAGGAAATTACCTTTGTGATGCATTCTGACAATGGGGATTCAACTGAGGTTACTGGTAAATTGATGCTTCAAACCTTTGTTAATGATAAGAATGAATCGATTGAATATCTTGGGTTCAAGGTGACGAATAAGTCAGGTTATATTTTTGGAACATGGCAGGGTCGTGAAATTTCGTATAAGGGTAAATATGGTTCGCATGTGTTTACGGAAGCTGAAAACCAAGCCTTGTTGCGTGATGAAAAGATTACCTTCCAGTTTACGGCTCCTAATGGAGACACGATACCGATTACAGGGAAATTAATGGATCAGGTTTTTATTACGGATGATAAACGTGAAATTCGTTATGTTGGCTTTAAGGCAGAACGTCCTGATAATCCTGATTATGTTCGTGGCATGTGGCATGGTAAAGAGGTGTCTGTTAAACGACTTTTTGCAGATTATCGCTTTAGTGATGAAGAAGTGGAAAAATTGTTCCGTGATGAGTATGTGACCATTACCTTTACGGCTAAGTCAGGAAATGAGATGACGGTAACTGGTAAGTTGAGTTTACAAACCTACCAAGGACGTTCAAGCGTGCGTTATACGCCTGAGTTTGATAATAAAAAAGGAAAGAATGACGGGGTATTGTAATGGGAAAAACTGATTTTTCAGATGCAAAAGTATTGTTTTTAGAAAAAGGTTTTCAATTAGATGGTGTTGCGCAAATGCAAAAGAAAGAGATGCATTTGTTGACCCAATTTGGTCCATGGGTATTGTCGTTTGACGAATTAGATGATCGTTATGTTAATGCCTTAAACGAGTTGGCTAAAGATGTCAAACAAGATACGCTTTATTTGGATCGTGATGTGTTAGAGGGTCTTGATGGGCAGACCCTTGCGACAAAAAAACCAGCTTTGATGACGCTTCCTGAACGTAGTGTTGGCGAAGAAAATCGTGAGAAATCACGTCAGCAATATTATAATCGGATGCGTTTGATTTGTGCTGCTGTCGATGAATTTAGGGAGTCGGGATTGGCACCCTTTCAAACGAAGAAGAATTTCTATACGATATTGCTAATTCTATGTCCTATACACATGAATTTGAACGCCCTGTTGAAGTTTTAGATAAAGCTCTTGAAACTTTGTCTAAAACAGAATCCTTGACGTTGAAACGTTGATTGAATCAGTCCGTATGGGCTGTTTTTTTAATAAAACAAAAAAGCCAATTTCCAAGGGAAATTGGCGCACGTTCAAGAAAGCCGCTTTTGCGTTAGCAAAAGCGGAGAAATCAAAAATAAAAAATTATTTTTGATTATTTCCAATAACTGTCATCATTGACGATGCGACGAAGTTCGTCACGAGCGTTTGTGTTTTGCGTCGGTTGATGCTGGTTTGCACGTTCTTTTTCTTCTTGAATCATTTCTTTATCTTTATCGCTAACGTCGTAGGTGACATAGATAACCGCTGATTTGACTGTTTTTTCTTTTTTAAGGTTGTTTGATGCTACGGTAATGGTTAAGTTGTTTTCTTCCACTTTAGTAACTTCAGGTGTGAGTCGTGTTTTATAAACACGAGCGTCTTCAGACGTAAAGTTTTCAACAATGATTGGAAGGGTGTATGTTTCTTTTCCTGCATTGGTACCATTTACCTTAAAATAAACGGTAGCTTCATCGGTACTACTATGGATCGGAAGGTCTTTGGCTTTGATTTCTGGTTTCTCAGTGTAACTATTAAGGGTCAATATCGTGTTATTGGTATTAAAGTCTGATAGTGATGCTGTGTAGTTTTCTGTTTTTTCAAAGCGTGTTGTGAGATTGTTTGTGTGAGCGTCAATGTGATAAGGTGTGATATCGTTATCTCTTGTCATAATACCTATTAGAAGAAGCATACCTGGGATAATTGTAACACTTAAAAAGTAGATATTTGGATTATCGGTATTTCCTTTTATTAGTATGCTACAAATGATTAGAGCAACTATGAGGGCTAGATAGATAAGGAAAGCATCATCAGGATTAAAACTTCCAATGAGATTTGCAATGATGGTGTTAATGGTTGTGAAAAATTCTGCCATGATTATCTTTTTCCTGTTAGAGTGTTCCAGATGTTGACAAAGAAGTTTTGAATACTTGTAAAGATGTTTTGAAGGATATTTTGACTTTCTTCAGGATTAATAGCATTTTTGAATTTTGAAGAGAGTTTGTCGTAAGTGTTTTTACTGAAGTCTTCAAAGTTGTTTGGCAACTTCTTTAGAATCGATAGCTGATGAATTTTGGTAGACATTAGCAAACGATACGAGATTATTGATTTCGTTATTTGATAGAATGTCGCCAATGTTGTTATCAGATAGGGCTTTTTTTATGATGTTTTGGATATCTGCATCTGAAGCGGTAGTGCCGTTTTTTTCTTTATAATCAGCCAGGTCTTTTTTGATTTGTGCGGTTGCGAGGTCAAGCGCTTTAGGGTCAAAATTAGATTGGTCTTTGTGATTTTCAGCAATCGTGTTAACGGTATTTAATTCTTGACTGGCGGCTTGGGTTCGTGTGTTATCGATAGATACACCATTTGCAGAAAGAGCTTTGTAGACACCGACAAGGGCCGATTCACCTGTAACTTTTTTGACAGATGCTACATCAATGGCTACGTCTGTAGCACCTGCGGTGATAGCAGCGTTAGCATATTGGCTTTCTGTGACTTGTGTAATGTTTTGTGGAGTCTTGATATCGACAGTGACACCTTTTCCTTTGTTTTGTTTTTGAACAAGAACTGATGAGAAAAGGGAATTGTCAGAGACACCTGGTTGATTAAGGTAGGTGTCAAAGTCTTGACCAGAATTGACTTGACGGTTAACGTTGTCAATATTTGTGATACGAAAGGCTTTATTGGTTTGAAGGACTTCATTATCAGACAAGCCTGCACCATAAACGAGGGTCGGTTTTCCCCACATTTCGTTAATGGTATCCGTTTGAATATCAGCGTGAGCTAAGATAGGCGTCGAAAGTAAAAGACCTAATGTTGTTAGTGTTAGTGTTTTTTTAAATGTCATGAGTTTGTTTTTCCTTTTTTGTTTTATTTTATGTTTTTTGAGGTCAAAAGTAAAGGAATTACTGTAATATTTCTTTCTATAGATAGTTGGCTAGGTTTTTGCGTTGGGTTGATGAGAGTTGATGTTTATATGTTTTTAGCCACCTATGTTGTGCGTTTGTTGGTTCTTTGATACCAAGCTTGGCACAATCTATATGCTTGTTTGTGATTGGAGAGACTGCACAAGTGAAATAAATAGCTGTTTTGTCGTCAGTAATATCACGGTTGAAAGCGACGTTTTTGTGGGTACCGTAGATGCATTCGTAGAAATGGCCCGATCTGTCTAATCAATCTGTTTTTCGATGGTCAGTTGGTATGGAAAGTTTTCACGGACAGTGTTGTGTGATTTGTTATAAGATTTAGGTGGCTTGACTGTTGTAAAATTGACGTACAGATCATTATAATAGTCTAAGATTTTGGGGTTGTTGAGTGCTTTGGTTAGGCTTTTTAGTGGGTGATTAGACATGAGTGGTTTTCTTTCTAGGGTTGAATGAGGTTTAGTTGGCGTCCGAAGGTTTTAGCAACGGATAGTGGGATGTCAAAGTGTTTGGCGACTTGTTCCATATCGGCGTAGTCATCAGTGTCTGTGTAGTCAAGGACAACGTTTCGGAAGTCATTCTCAGGACAAAGGATGGCTGCGCCTAACGTGTTGGCTTCAAACATGAGTTCATTAGCGTTTCGCGATAGAGGTTATAGGTATTTGTGACGTGACCAAGTAAGATATGAGCGAGTTCAACAGTCATTTGAAAACGTTCTTTAGGTGTTGGATTGGCTGTAGTTGTAAATGTGTAAATGTCGTTGTCATAAGTGATTAACGGTTTATGCGGTAGTGTATCAATAGTCGCAACAGTTATGGTTGTGACGTCTGAGAAAGACTGAATAAGTGCTACGATGTCAACAGGAATGCTTGGTTTGAGCATTTGGTGAAGTTTCGTAGCAATTGGATGATAAATGTCAGGGTCAATATACATATGACTTCCTTTCTACACGATGGTTGTTTTGGTTTGCCAGTCACTGATATTGCGGGTCATGTCTTTGAGCAAAGGGTAAAGTTGGTCGAAGTTAGTTATAGTGCGCGTGTCGCAAATAGTTTGGCTGACGTCGTCATCGAAACCGTAAGTTTTGAGTGTTGTTGTATCATCAAGTGTTGCGATAAAGCCGTCTTTATAAGTGTGTGTTGTTTTTTCTGCTTTGACGATGATACGGTTATTGGCTTGTTTATCAAAGGATACAGTGATATCTTCATCAGTAAGTTCGATGGGGTTTAATATGTGTTTAGTGTTACGGATTTCTTTGTAGTTTACTTTTCCATCTAGTTGGTCAGCGATGGCAATAGCTGTAGTAAGTTCTTCTTTAACGTCTGTCAATGTGTGTTTTGGGAAATCATATTGATAGAAATAGATAGTGGTAAACAGTTCAATATCGTGTTTCGTGTAGGTGATGTTGATAGCTGGCATGTTGTCGAGGTCGGTAGAGTACTCAAGAGACAAACCATTGATGGTTTTGGCAAAGGTTGCTAGTTCTTTGAAAAAGTTTGTGAATTGTTGGTGGCGTTTTTTTGATTTGATGGCAATTTCTTCTTCGAGATAGCTTTTTTCTAGGTTAAGTTGTTTGAGTTGTTTATTAATGTCTTTGAGTTTGTTTTCAGGTTTTTCGTCGTCGAGGAATTTTTCAAGTTTTATGAATTGGTCTTCCATTTTAGTGACAGTTGCGTTGATTTCTTCGTTTGTGATGTTGTATTCGTCGGTCATGGTTGTGTTTCCTTTCTCAGTGGATGATCTTAAGAGTTCTTGTGCGATATTTGAAGACGTCGTCATTTATTTGTAGTAGTTCAGCGATTCGAAGTATGATAGCGTGGTCTTCTTTTTTTGTATTGTTTGACGTCCGCTTTTTCGACACCTGTTTTAGGGTTGGTGTGTTTGATAATATGGTAACGTGGCTTCATTTCTTCTTTGATGAGTTGGATGATTAATTTTTTAGGCATGAGAAGTTCATCAGTTAGTTGCGAGGCGGCTTAGTCTTGGACGTCTAAGTCATGACCGTGGAAATGGTCGCGGTTAAAACCATAGACGGTGCTTGGCGTATAGTCGAGCCATTCTTTGCCTTCTTGAATAGTAACGCGATGGATTGGCGTTTGGTCATCAGCGTAAATGTCTTTTTCAAGGGTAATACCCATGAGTGATCCGCCACCGTGGACGCTATCAAAAAGCCCAAATGTTGTTGTTTTACGAATAATAGCACCTTCTTTTTGACAAAGTGCAACAATGGCGTCCCAATTGTTGCTATCAGGGATGGCAATGAGTTGGAAATTACTCAAGTCGGACATATCATAGAGTTCATCGTAAAGACTTTTGAGGAAAACAGACTCTTGACGTTTGCTTTCGTTGTGAAGGTCGTTTTCGGTATAACCTTGCGTTTCAAGGAGCCATTCAATAGGCGTTTCGATAGACTTATTGTCTTGATTGTAGCGCTCTTCGATATTGCCGTAGTCATCATCCCAATAACTGCCGAAAAAGATGGTTAAGTCTTCAGGGGTTGAGTTTTTGAGTAGATCTTTAGCGCCGTAGTCGAAGTCAACATATTCAGCAAAGCTCACGGTAATAGTCACAAAGGTCTGTTGGTCCGCAATCAAAGAAATCTTCTTCTTTTTGATTGGTTGCTTCGATAAAGGCCCGGATGACGTCAAATTCAGGACACCAGTCGCTGTTTTCAAGAATGTAGTCATTGACGAGGGTTTCGATTGGCATTTTGTATTCAATGGCTTGACTGACGAATTTAGCCATGTCTTCAGCTGAAAGGCTTTCGGTGTAGTCAATGTAGAGGGTTTCTTTAAGTTTACCGTTGTAGTGTTTGTCAAGGAAGGCAACGAAGCGACTTTCGCGTCGATTGTCTTCGATAGTGAAATCAATAGGTTGATAACCCTTGTTAATTAGTAGAGCGTTGAGTTTTTCGGGTTCGCCAATAAGCGTTTGAGGTTGATTGTGTTCGTTAAGGATGTCGGCTAAAGATTTATCTTTAGTAATCATACGGTATAAAAGTGACATTGTGTCTCCTTTCTAAAAGGGTTTTGGTAGCTCAGGGAGGTTTGCCCAATAAATGGTGTCAACGTCATAGTTGGTATCAAATGCAGAACAGCCGTTGCCGTCATTGACCCATTGGTCAATTTCAACAGTGTCCCAGCCTTCAGCATATACGAGAACAAATTGTTCGTCATACGGCGTTGGGCCGTCCCAATGAAAGTCAATAACACCGTTACCATATTGTTCGTCGTATTCTTCTTTTTCTTCGTTCGTCAGTGGACGTGTGGTGAGTTTGTTCCATGTGATTGTGGTTGGAATGGCTAATGTATTTGGCATGGGTTTTCCTTTCTATTAAATGGTGTTGCCAATTGTTTAGATATTGGGTTCGTCTTTCTAGTCAATATCGTTGATGTGCTCGATAATAGAGGCATACGTTTTTGTGGATGGCCAACCAATGTAGGTTGTTGTGTATTCGACGTAGAACCACAAATGATCGTTATCGGTTTTTTCAAGAAAGAGTTTGAAGGCACCATTTTTAAGTTCAATGTGCTGTTTTGGTGTTTTGAACAAATGGTTGATGCGTCGCTCGTCTCCGTTAGCGTTGTTGATAGCTGCTCGGATGGCTTTTAATTCTTTGGTGTGTTTGCCTGGGAGGTCTTTTCGGTTTTCGTCATCAAGGATACGTTCGAGTTCGTAAGCAATCATGCCAAGTCCGTCTGTTGATTTAGTGAGGTAAATAGGTTCACCTGTTTCTTTCATAGAGTTAATATACATGTGTTGGTTTTCCTTTCTAAAGTAAGCCTTTAGTTTTGAGTTGATTGGCGAATTTTTGACAATTGATAAGGTCTTGATTGGTCGGCTCGGTGACACCGAAGTCAACAGTTAGTTTAAGTGGTTGGTTTTGTGTTGGTCGGTCGATGCCTAAATAGTTACTGAAACGGTCATAAACGTCTTCTAAGTTGCTTGTAGACGCTATGTCTACAAGTTCTTGATAAAAGGGTAAGCTTTCAAATCCTTTATAGGTGCTCAGTGGATAATCTTGGTCAGTGCTATCCTGGAAGTAGAAGCTTGCGTCATAATAATCTGTGAGTTCGTTTTGAACGGGTGTTGTAAAGTTATGAGGGATGCCTAGTAGCTGATAAGTAGGCCAGTAATATAACTTTAGGCTGTGGTGTTTGATAGCTTCTAGGACGCGAATAAAGGGTGGATTTGAGGGGTCTGTTTGACGAATACGGTCAATGAGGTGATCGTTTGTTAAAGATAGTTGGTAGTTGTGATTAACTTCGGTTAAGTGATTGACAATTGTTGTAAGGTCTTCGATGGTTTTGACGGTTGTTTTAAAGTCGAGATAAAGACGATAAGACATGGGTTAATCCTTTTCTGCGTGCTTGCTGAACCAACGGTCAGCGTAGTTGATGAGTTTGATAGGTATCAAATCTTTTGGTTTCTTCATTGTAACAATCGAAGGTTGTTAGGTTGTAGCTGTTATCAATGTTAAATTCGATGGCGATGGCGTAATCAGGGTCTTTGTCTGGGCAGAGGCCAATGCGGTCGTCAATGCTGTCGTCGATTGTGAGGTCCCATTTATCGACAAGTTTTAGGAGACTATTGAGCTCACGTTTGGTTGGAGCTGAGTAGTAATACGACGTTCCGTAAGTATCTGCATATATTTCAAAGTGGTGGAAGGAATGGTCTTTGTGTGCAAGAACAACGAGGTCTTCTTCATTGCCTTCTAAGATGCTGTATTCTTTAGTGAGTAACATGGCTGTGTAAATGATTGGGTCTGTGATGACGTAATCGTTTCCAGGAATGAAGAGGTCGTCGATGTTGTCACTGTTGGTCCATCCATAGTCTTTATTGTAGGTGTCAGAGCTTGTGGTATAGAGAACAACAATTTTATTGGTATGGTTGTCATAAATAATAGGATTGAGTTCAAAATAGCCTTTGATAGACGTATTACCTGTTTCTTTAATGAAGTGGGTAATAGCTGATTCAATAGGATTTTGATTGTCGTTAATAGTTGTTGTCATAAGGGAGCTGTGCCCGTCATTTGTTTCTTTTGAGAGAACATAACTATAAAATTGGCACATATTTACAGGGATGATTGTGAGTGTAGTTGACATAAGATTGGGTTTCCTTTCGGTTTTTTTATATAAAAAAGACGCTTAGCTGGATTCCAACCAGAGATTCAGCGCGTGTGCTGACTAAGCGTTAAGGGTTTTATTGGCTACCTTTTGACCATTGGTAATAACCATAGGCGTTGTTGATGAGGAAGGCAACGTAGAGTGCCGTTATATTCATGTTATGTAGGGTGATCCATTGGTAGAGGCTGACGACGTTGAGAATGAGCCAGAACGTTCATTGTTCACGGTAGCGGGTTAATATGATGATAATATTCTCGTTCGGCATTGATTTTGAACATGAGGTCGACAAGATTCATCGATTCAGGCGCCTTAGGGGCGAGTTTTCGTAGTTTTTTTTCCGTATAGAGTTTGTTGTTATTGATGTCAAGAAAAAGGGTTGTAATTCTCACGTGCGTCTTCCGTGAGTTTTTTGATGAAGTTTTGCGCTAATTCATCAATGGCGTTTTGATTGTCAATTTGATTGATGGTCATGTTGGCAATGAGATTGTTTAAGTTATCGAAGAGACATTGGAGTGGTTCGGATGCATTGGTGTCTCTGGCGTCTTGAAAGGCGTCGTTGATATATGCCATTTGAACTTGGGCGTCACTTGATTCTAGTGAATTAGGTGCGCTTGTTAGATTTTTAACAATAGCATCGATGATGGCATGTCCTTGATGGTAATAGAGGTCGTATACGGAGTCGTTAGTATCATTTCCATAATTGATGTTATAAGGGTAGCAAGCCTTTAATTCAGCCATGTTTTCTAGGAATTGAATGACTGTCAGTTGGTTTTTAGGCCATAGACCTTGATAATGGTTAATAATATAAGCGTCTTCAGCAAACTTGAAATCGTATTTATCAAAATTAATAGGTTGCTTGTTTGTTGTTTTGGTGATTGATACCGTTTTAGTAGTTGGTTTAAAAGCTTTGTCGTATGTCAGATATGCGATTTCATCATCAATGGTTTTGAGGTATTCTTTGTCGTCTTCATTAACGATGAACCATGGCGCATTTACTAAGGTATCTGCAGTATATGTATTACCGTTGTGGTGATAGGTGACAACAACTTGTTCAACGCTTACATAAAGTTCTTGTTCGGCTTGTTGGAGTGTTTTGAGTTGATCTTTGAGGTTATTTAGTGTTTCTACTTTGATTGTGTGTTCATCTTTATTGGTATCGAGGATATTGTATTGGTAAGAAAGTGTAAATAAGATGACAGTTGTGCGATCATTGTATTCATAGACGATTTCATGATCTTCATCTGTGGTGAGATTAAAGGTGTTATTTTTCCATGTTAGGGTAGTGGCACTGTAGAAATCTTTAACTTCTTTGGCTGCTTTGATGAATTGTGTCCAGATTGTATCAAAGTGATTGATGGCGTACTTTAGGGCTTCTGTTTGTAGTGACATAGGTTGTTTCCTTTCTTGTTACCACCAAGCCATAAGAGCTGTTTCACCTTCGATCCAGTTGTCTAAGAAGCTACGTGATAGTCCACCTTCATTGACAAGTTCGACGAGATTGTCATAGTTGGTTGAATAGGTACAGTTTTCAGGAAGGAGTGACCACCCGTATTCGTTAAGACCTTTACGTTGATAGTCAACTTCTTCTGTTTGGTAGATATAAACTTGAACAGGGATTATTTTTGTGATGTTGAATTGTTGGTTTTGGCTAGTAATGGTGATTGATGGGTGAAATTTATCGATTGTATGATTGTAATCTGTAATTGTTACCGTGATTTCGTTTGCTGATTTGACGCGTCCAACGCATAGATTTGTGTCTTCTGCTGTGATAGTTGCGTATACATCTGGGTATTTTTCTTTGAAGTATAGGAGAAGTTTTTCAGGGTCGATAACTTCTTCATTGATGGTGACGATTTGACAATATTTGTCGATGATTTCTTGAGGGAGACGGTTTTCGATGTCATTATCGTCAATAGTGATATAAGATAAATCTTTATCGTATAATTCGACAGGTGTGTAGGTTTTGCTTGTGTCAATGGCTGGTTTGGTGAATTTTTCGAGATAGATATCTAGTCCCATATTTAGTTTCCTTTTTTAAGTTCACGTTTGAGAAATTTGAGTTCAATATCGTTGATTGGGCTGCCGTCTTCGATGTGGTTACATAGTGCTTGATAATAAGATTGAGCATCTTCAGTCATTGTGTCAAGTGTTAGTGGTTCGGCGTTACAGGCATCATCGATAGTATTTAAAATGTCGTAGATGTCACGAATAGTGTAACGGTCTGTATCTTCTATAATGAATTCTGTGTAGAGTGTACCGTTTAAGATGATGATTTCTACTTGGTCTGCTTCTTCATAATGTTTTAGGTAATACGTGAAGCGGGTGTATTTGTCATAATTGGTGCGGCCTGGTGATGATAGAAATGTTTTCATTAATTTTGTTTGGAGCGATTCATAGAGATCTGATAATTCGCCAAAGACGTATTCTTTTTTGATATTTTCAAAAATTGTTTCAAGGAAATGAAGTGTCTTAGGGTATTTTTTGTCAAGGTTTGTGCTATATAAAATCCATGTCATGTCGTTAAAATAGTCAGCATCAGTGATTTCATATACGATGTTTTCTAAATCGTCGTCGTTATTTTTGAGTTCTTCGACAACAGGAATGAGATTTGTCTTTGTGACTTTTTCGTCGAAAATAGGTTTTGGAAAATTGAGACGTTCAAAAATGGTGTTGATAAGGTCAGTCATGGGTTTACCTTTCTATTCGTTTAGTTTTTCTTCTAATTGTTTTTCTTCTATATCAAAATATGGTTTGAGTTGATTGTAGTAGTTTTGAAGTTTGTCTCTGATGTCGAAAAGAAAAACGGGATCTGTTTCATTAATGACAAAAACAGGGAAGACACGTTTATCTTTGTAGAGGGATTTGTAATAATGGCTTGTCGGATATTTCCATAGTTTATCAAAATCCTTATCAGGTTGTAATCGGAATGGTCTGAAGGCGGTATCGTAATCATTTGGGATGGCACATCCTGCAAAGTCAATTTTTTCGTAGAAATAAAGACCTAAGACGTCTTTAAATTCGTGATGTGGTTTGTCATTAGCGTCTGTTTTTGTAACGAAGGAAAGAGGAACGTGAATGAGTCGTTTGCCTGATAGCATAGCTGCTTTTTGTTCTTCTTTGGTTGATGGATAGATACTAAAGCGTTCGGGTTTTTGTAGTTGATTGTTTTTTAGGCTTGTGAGCTTGTTGTTGTAATAGTTGATTTGTTCTTCTTTGGCTCTTTGATTTGCTTTTTCTTGCGCTTGTTTTTGTTGTTCTTCTTTTTCTTTTTGGCGTTTGATGTATGTGTCTGTTTTAAAGGGTAAATGTAGACGAAAGTCTTCATCATAAACAGTGTTTGTAAGGCTATTAGGCGTGTATATGACGTTATCCGTATTGTGAGTTAAAGAATGAAATTCAAATGCTGCAATGTGACCGTAATCGCTATCATCGTCATTAACATCGATGGATTCAATGATAAAATCATTGCCTTTGAATTGTAATTTTATAAGGTTTGTGCCATCAGGTTCTAGGTTTTCTAAGAGTTCTAAGGTTTTAGAGATGTTTAATTGTAAGACACGATTAGTATTTATTGGGAAATAATAAACGGTTTCGATGTCATCTTCTGTTTTATGATGATACTGTAAGATGTTATTTAGGCTTTCTCGTAAGTTCATAGCTTAGTCCTTGTTGATGTTTAACAGTCTTCTTGTTTAGCAAAGGCAAAGAAATTATAACCGACAACCTCAATACGAATGTTGTTGAGTGGTTTGTTTTTAGGGTTTGTGTTGATACTAATAATGGTGTTGTCATTATCAGTATTATCATAGTAAAATTCGTTATCTTCTTTGAGATGTTTTTCAATGATTTCTTGAATGCGAGTGAGAGCTGTTTTGTGGTCTTTGGTTGAAATAGCATAAAGACTGCAGATTTGGGTAATATCTTGATCTTCTAAGTGTGATAGAGCTTCTTTGAGAGCTTCTTTGAAAGTGAGGTTGATTTTGATGTCAATTGGCATAGAGCCGCCGTCAGTGATAGCAATTGAGTAAGTTTGTGTCATGGTTAAATTCCTTTCTGTTGTGCGTTAAGTTGTTTATGGTGTAGAAAGCGTGTATGTTTTTGTTCACGGTCGATAATGTATTTATCGCCTTGTCTTAGCATTTGTTCGAAATCGTTGTTTTTAATGTCTTCCTCAGGGGTTTGTAAAATGAGTCTTTTAAATCCGTAGAGATAGGCATCGCCACCACCGAATATTTTATTAATGTGTTTGATTGTTTTAAGTTGCTCTTGATAGTTGTCTTCCCATGTCGCTAAGATGTTGTTTGCCATGATATTAACAACTTCGTCGGCATAAGCAATGCGTTCATCGCTGATATTATCTTTTTTATGGATGGCTTTGTAAGGAAGTGCTTTTTTAAGTTTTTCCATATAACAAAGGAAGGTTAAAATAGCTTGTTGGTCTTTAGATGATAAGTTATCGAAATGGTCAATGAGATAATCGTCTGTGCATAAACCTAATGAATAATTGTCGATAGAAAATGTCATGCTGTTTCCTTTCTGTTTTAGTCCTTTAATTGTACGTATGTAAGCCAGTAATTGATAACATCTAGGTCATAATCCTTTAAAAGTTTAGACAATGGGCTATAAAGGTATTTGTTTAGTAGTGTATAGGAATGTCCGAGTGCAAAACCTTGTTTTCCATCTTCATTCAAGAGTTGAAAATCTTTAGCTTCTTGTGTTTTTGCTACATATGCCCAATCTCCGTCAAGGGTGACTTCTTTTTCTTGGTCAATAAATGCTTGTGAGAAGGCATCAATGTTATCATGCATTTCAATGAAGTCTTTGAGTTTAGTGTTTAATTGATTGGGTGTTGGTTTGATATATGGATTAAAGAAGATTGGTTTATTTTTTAGATTTTTGTCAATGTAGGCAATGTCTGTTTTATTGAAATATTGTGTAGTTTTTTTAATTTCTCCCCATTCTTTTTCGTTTGTGAGGTATTGGATAGCATCTTCAATAGTTGTAATAAAGTAATCTTTGTCTTCATCAAATTCTTGCGCTTTTGCGATGAGTTCTGAGGCAGTAAAGAAATTTTCACTGTGGGTGTCTGGTTGATAGGTTGTGTAGTAAAGTGTAATTCCAAATTTTTGCATTTGCTAGTTATCCTTTCTTAAAATTCCATGATATAGTCGACAAGTTGTTCAATGGTTTTGTGGTTTGTTGTAGGCTCGTCTGTATTGTTGAATTTATAATGACAAGTAAAGGTCTTATCTTTATTTTTATTAAGGGTGTAATATTCAATAATGTGATTGGCTTTGTGATTTATGAGAGTCGCTTGGTCTTTCATTACAATAAGTTCATTGTCTGTCCAATTAAAGTTTTGGTTGTTGAGTTCGTTGATAAGTTCTTGAATGTGTTTTTGCATGTGTTGATTTCCTTTGTTTTAGTTAAATCCAGTGTTTTTATGGTTAACGATGACCATGTTATTGGTTAATTGATAGATTTCGTTTTCCATAGGATCATGAACTACACGCCCACTGAAGTGGGCGGTTTCTGGGAACATCATAGAAGAATGATCGAGCATCTAACAAACCGCTAAAGTTCGATAAGTATTCTTCTGTAAGCTTGTCATACGGTGATTAATAAGAGTATTAATCGTGATGATAGAGGCTTGACTATTTACCAAGGCCAGTCCTTGACCTTTTATGAGGTTATTACGCTATTTCTAAAGCTTGGTTAAAATAGGTAATGGTTTGTATAAGCCATTGAGAGGCTACTTGGAAAAAGACAGTTGAAAAATAACCGTTTTTAATTTGTTCGTTTAAGAGCATTAATTGTGATTGAAGATAGGTTTCAAGGCCGCGATAAAGGATGTTGATAGCAGCATTGATATCGCGATTATGTGTTTCATGGCAGTGTGGACATGTCCATTCACGAATATCAAGAGGTTTTTTACCGCTATCCCAACCGCATTGATGGCAAATACGTGAGGTATAATGTGGCGGAACGAGAATAAATAATTTTCCGTACCATTTACATTTATAACGTAAGAAACGAACAAAGGTAGCCCAAGAGGCATTAGAAATGGCTTTTGCTAATTTGTGATTTTTTAGCATGTTTTTAACGTTTAAATCTTCCAAAACAATAACGTCATAAGCTTTAACAAGTGCTGTTGTTAGTTTATGCAAATGATCATGACGTTTATTGGCGACTTTTCGCTGAGTTTTAGCACTTTTCTTTATGCGTTTTTCGTGATTCTTAAACTCAAACAAATCAGATGCGTCATATTTATCTTCATCAAAAACACCTGTTTCAATGAGGTAAATAAGTTCCTTTGTGTTTAAGATTTTTGAATTGCGATTCATGCTTTTAGAAGCTTTACTTTGAGCTTTTAGACTAAGTGCAAGTGTTTGCCCAGGACTAAATTTTGGAAATTTAAGACCATTAGATAACGTTAAAAGATGTGTCAAACCGAGGTCGCCACCCATTAATTGTTTGGTTTTCACAAGTAATTCACGGTCGGGTTCTTCGATTTGAAAACTAATATAATAATCTCCAAAGGACTCTCGAATAATGGTATATTCTTTAATTTGACCATTGATTCGGGTGGTTTTAGATGTTTTAATAAAACCCAATTTTGGCACATAAACATAACGAGGGCCTGCAACATAGATACTTGTCTTTCCTGATTTTTGTTTATTTACTCTACCAGTAAATGATTGACTACGATGTTTACGTGATTTGAATTTTGGTTTTTCAAATTGATCAGGTTTTTTGAAAAAGTTTTTATAGGCTCGATCAAGAGTCGATAGTGTTTTTTGTAAAACGGTTGCATCTGAAAGATGAAGCCAAGAATTTTCTTTTTTTAATTCTGTTAACAATTTTTGCATATCGTAATCCCCGATATAAATAGGATTGATGATTTTATTACCGTTTTTTTTGGCCTGTTTTTTGTAAGAATTATAATCGTCAATCATTGCATTATAACGGTTTTCTTGCATGTTCTTAAATTGATTTCAAACAAAACGACTGTTTCCAAAGGTTTGTTCAATAGTTTGTTTTTGTTTTTTATTTGGATAGAGTTTTAATTTGACACCCAATAAAATAGTCATTTGAGAGTCCTCCTTTCTATTGAGATTATCTTTATCATACACTTTTTACAAGTATTGATTAAGAAAAAAGCGTATATATGAGATGAACGTTTATTTATTAATGAATTAAGGCTGCGGTTTTCGCGAATTCATCCCCCGATTAAAATCGGGGGTCTTCTTCGCTCCGCGGCTATATAAAAATATTCTGTGTCTGTTTTTTTGGCTTTTTTATAATAAACCATAGATTGACTTGTGTTGTTGTAGTCGTAATCGGTAATTTTAATAACAGCTTGCATAAGATGTTCTTTCTATATTGGATATATTTGGACGACATGATAATCGGTACCATCAACGTAAAAATATTCTTCATACATTGGGTTTTGAATGGGTTCAGATGGGTTGATTTTGAATTGGGCGAATTGTCGATGGTTGTCAAGTAGGATGATGTCATCCACAATTGTTGCTTTTGTTGAGGGACTGCATAGCAGTTCTTTTTTTAGTTGATAAATAAGTTTGTCCATAGGTTATTGATGTAAAATGATTTGATCGGCTGAGGGGTTAAAATCGTCAGTGGTGTAGGCACCTTGATTAGAAAGGATGGCAATCAGACGTTTTGGTTTTTGAGCTTTTTTTCGATAAAGCTCAATGATGTTATCATGATGATAAATGGTATAGGTGATATTTTTATGTTTGATTCGCCAGACTTTTTCTTTTGGTGTTTGGTGACGATTGTAAAAATCAGTTAGTTGTTCGTCGATTGTTTTTTTAGATGGCCATTTGAGTTCTTTGAATCGTGATTCTTCAGTTGGTCGTGGGATGAATAGGGTGTCAATATCATCAGCGTAGGTTTCAAAGATATGTAAGAGTTCTTCCTGGCTTTTTTGTGAGAGTGACTTAAAGGGTTTGAGAATTTGTTGGTTGTAATTTTGTAGTTCAAATTGATTATTTCCAAATGGCACAATAGGTGTGATGTGTTCCTGTGATAATTAGGGCAGGTGTGTCTTCAATTGTTTTAGGTGAAATTAGAATGGTTTCATCGTTTGAGCGTTTGATGCGACATTCACGGTCAATATATGCCAGTGGATATTTTTTGAGATTTTCATAAAAGGGTTCAATGTTTTTTGGGTTAGTGACATTGATGGTGACATTTGTTTGTGATTTTGTTTTTGGTTTAGGTTCTTTTATACTGTCAAAAAGGGATAGTTGTGTTGTCATGTTTTTTCTCCTTTTAGGCGGATACCAATTTTAGTTTTTTGATTTGGTTGAGTGAGTAGTTGAATTTAATGACATTGTTATTTTTGTCGAGTTTAAGGTTGTGACCTGTTCCATATTTGTATTCATAGACTGTTCCTACAAAAGATAGTTTTTCATTTTTTGGATGTTTTTCTTTTTTAGCAAGTGTTTCTAAAATAAGGAGGTCTTCTTTTGGAAGGGATGCTGCTGAGATGGAAACATAGAGATGATTTACTTTACCTGTAAATTCTGTTGATGTGATGTTTCGTAGAGCAAGTTTGTAAATGGTGTTTTTAGCTTTTTTGATAGGCATGATTTTGATGATCTCTGTAGTGATGCGAATACGTTGGTTTTTTCGTTGAGCGAGTTGTGTGCGCATGAGTTAGTTCCTTTCTATGTGTATTGATTAATGAATTGGGAAAGTTCGGTTAATGTTTTTCCATTAAATGTTGTTTGATGTCTTTTTTCTAGTTTTTCGATAAATGCTTTTTGTCGTGGTGTTGCAAAAATGATAGAGTTTGTATCGAAATCTGAGTAAGTTAGTGTTTTTGTTTGTGTGCCGTTTGTGACTAGGTATTGTGTTGGTGATTGGGATCTGTCAATATTGATAATAGTGACTTGTTCTTGTTCTTTAGTCATACCTAACATGTTTTCTTTTAATTTGACACGTTGCATGATGTTTTCCTTTCTTTGAGTATTTAAAATAAGTACGTTTGAAACGCAAAACGCAAGTTACCATTTTTCCAGATAACTTGCGTAGAAGACTTATGAGTTTGCAAATGCTTTGAAGAGCGCATAGATGAAGATGAGACAAAGAATGAGTGCAAGCATGAAGTAAACTGCAAAATCAATGATTGCCCATTTTACGACGTAAAGTCCATAGCGGACATATTTGTTTGGGATAGTGTGAATAACGTTGTTTGAAAGTTCTGAAACGCTATTTGGGATTGAGACGATGTAGTGGAAACCTCCACAAATGAAAAATAAAATAATTCCGATAATGAATACGTATGACATAGTGATGTCCTTTCTGTTTGTTAATCTTTTTTAAATTGTCGCGCGAAGCTCGATTAAGGGGTCACAAAATGCGAAGCATTTTGTGAGTAGTAGTTGTTATAGTACGGTGGATGTATTGTGTAGTAATTTTCTTGTAAGCATTCTTTTCTCCACAAAACAAACCACGGGCACGGGGCTTGCCCCGCAAATGGTTTGAGACGCGTTAGCGTCGAGAACGTGTCTCGTTATGATAGTTCTTTTTAATCGTTGGAAAATGAGTTAGAGTTGCGCTAAGGGACGAACTCCCTTTTCCCACAACACAAAACACGGGCACGGGGCTTGCCCCGCAAAAACGACAGGTTAGCGTTAGCTAACCTGTCTTATGTTAGCTTTTGATATCATTATATCACCTTGTTTTTGTTTTGACGATAGTTTTTTAAATTATTTTTAGCGAGATTTTTATTCGTTTTGGCGACTTTTTTACACCACGCTAACTATCGATAATCTTCGTCTTTTTTAAGGATTTGCATTCTTTTTCTCTTATGCTCTTTCTTTACAGTCATCGCCCATATACATTTCCCCAAATTCTCTCATATCGTCCACCCGTGCGTGGAGTGAGCGTTAGCGAACGCCTGCGCCTCAGTGGCGTCCATATACCTTTTTCATGGCGTCCATATACCTTTTTCACGGTGCCTACATATCATTTTTTATATTATCTTTCTATCATTTCACTTTATGGCCCTTATATCTTCTTGTGATCGTCCTTACGTCGTGAGTGAAAGGCGCTGTTAAGCGCCGCCTATATCATAGCGTCGTACAATCTCTTTATTATTTCCTTATATCTCTTTCATAAATATTTACCATTTATACAATATCATATATGTGTCGCTCATATAACATCCATACATACATCTACATCATTTTCTAACATCATTAACATGCCGACATAAGCACCACATGTAGTCGACCATGCGTAGGCGACCATAAGTAGCTTGCCATACGTAGCCTGACATACATAAAAGCCATGTGTAGCCGTCCACACATAAGCGCCATTAATGATGTCATACTTTTGTCATACTTTATCCGCACCTTGTCCATATTTTTCACATATCTCTTCCTTTTTACTGGCATATTGTGTCAACTTTTGGTATAATAGAGTCACAAAAACCAAATAAGAGAAAAAAAGGAGTGTTCACATGGATCTTGTGATCGTATCCCCACACAATGCGCAAACCTTTGAAGCGTTTCGTAAACGTAATTACCCTTTTAACAGAACCTTTATCTTGGCGCTAGATAGTTTTGTGCGTCTTGCCAATCGAACGCAACTAGGCCCTCTGGAGTTGATTGGCTATATTCGTAACGAGTTGATACCAATGGGTAGTACCGCCTATTCGTATGACGACCATAAAACAAATTATCGTCTGCGTATGGCAGATGAGGATGTGCCTGATAGTGTGCTTACCTTCTTTGATTCGGATCAATTACGCCAGCAGTTGAACATGTCGAGGAAAGCTTTTTTGACTTTATTTGTTCAAATGCTTTTGGACGCGGGCCCATACATTAACTATTCGCTTATGACCTTTATGTATCGTCTGTCTCAGATGGACGGCACATCTCAGGTGCAAGTGCCGATGATGCAACAGCCGATTGCAGTACAGCCCTTAGTGGGCCCAGGAACGCCATTTAAGAAACGTAAGAAAGCTGAGCCAAAGGTTCAAGAACCTGCAACCACCGAACCTAAAGAAGAGTCAAAACCATTTACTGGCTTTAAGCGTCGCAGGCCAGTTGAAACACCTACGCCAACGGAAACGCCAATGCCACGCTTAAAACGTGAGCCTGAAGAAATGCCAATGCCACGTTTAAACCGTGAGCCTGAAGTGGCGACAAGTGAAGTAGCCGTACCGCAGCCTGTCGTTTCAGAAACGCCAAAAGAAGAACCAAAGGTCGCCTCTTCTGACGCTTTACGTGAGCAACAAGAGAAGGCACGCGTCTTAGGTTTGCTTGATGATGACTCTGAGGAAAAACCAAAAGATAAGCCAGTCATTAAGACCTCAAATCTCTTAGGGAATTTCATGTAGGTTGGCGTGTTAGCGCCAACACACGCGCACGGTAGCGTTAGCCCGTGCGTTTTTTGCGTGAGCAAAAAAAGAGCGGTGAGCGTTAGCGAGCGCGTCGCCCGCAAGACGCCAACGGGTCGTTGAGTGGGACCGTTACGTGAAGATGATTGGTTGACTATCATAGCGCGTGGTTATTGATTAGAGGTAGTTTCACTTAACGGTAGCGAGTCGTCTTGCGGGCCTCAAAAGAGCCGATTTTTCGTTAGAAAAATCGGGACTGCTTGTAAAAGCAGTCAGGAGGGAGATGAAATGGATTTTTTAACAGGAGAAATATGGTTTCGACAACGTTGTCGAATGCCTGTTACCGGGATCGAACCGATGACCTCATCCTTACCATGGATGCGCTCTACCGACTGAGCTAAACAGGCAGGTGTAGCAGGCAAGAGGTGATACCTGCTACATGGTTTTTTAAGGAGGAATTAAAATGGGTCGTTTATTTTGATAGTGGGCGTCAGCACTATCAAATGCCTGTTACCGGGATCGAACCGATGACCTCATCCTTACCATGGATGCGCTCTACCGACTGAGCTAAACAGGCAATTTGTAACGACGGGAGGTAGGGCATCGTTACAAAGAATCAAAGGGAGTGTGGGTGAGAGACAAAGGAGAAACAAAAAAGTCTCTCTTAGAACGGTAACACAAAATTATGAATATTTCAGGAGAATATAAAATGAACAAAAAACTTTTTGAAAGGTGTATAAAAAATAAAGAGGAGGAACCTTTGTGTTACCGTTTTAAGAAAGGGTTATCTGATTGATAACCGATGCTTTCCTTATTTCAATCAACGTACAATAATGTACGATAGAGAGAATTGATCTCTCTTAGGATGACCATCAAGCGATGATCATCCTAAGAAAGAGTCATCAAAACGATGACATTTCTTTTTAAAGGAGGGATTGAAAATGAAGTAAAAGTACGTTGTAGAGAGCGTTCATCTCTCTTAGGGCGACCATCAAAAGCTGATGATTGTCCTAAGAAAGAGCCATCAAAGCGATGACTATTCTAGAAGGAGGTGAATAGACGGATTAGAGAGAAGGAGTCAATTCTCTCTTAGGAGGATTGCTGAGCGAGAATAGCAACCCTCTTAAGAAAGAGCCACCAAGGTGATGGCCCTTCTCTTTATAGGAAGGAGGACTTATAATGGCAAGAGAGACGACCCATTAGAATGGAAGATCGTCTTCAGTGACATCCAATGGGTGTGATGTCATAACAGGAGCTTGTTCGGCAAGATCTTGGAAGTTTGCAGCATCTTCAACTGGAGCTTCAACTGGAGCTTTTTGAACAGGCGCAGGTACTTCAGCAGGAGCAGGAGCTTCGACTGGAGCTTCTTGAACAGGAGCTTGATCTTTCTTAGCTTCACGGAGTGCTACAGCATCTTTTGATTCTAAAAGTTGCAAGTTGTTGACAATGATGTTGCTGTCGTTGTAGAAGTCTTTACCGTCTTTAGTCTTAGATACAGGACGGTTTGACAATTCACCAGTGATACCGATGTACATACCTTTCTTAAGCAATTCAGCCATTGTTTGAGCGTATGATTTACCATCACGGATACTTGAGAAAAGAACGAAGTCAAAGAAGTCGACACCGAATTCGCCAGTTTCTTTGTTTTTGTAAGATTTTTGAACGGCAATTGTACCATTTAAGATAGCGCGACCGTTTTTAACTGTAAGACGAATATCTTGAGAAACGCGGCCAGCTAGTGAGATGTGATTTTGAAATGACATAGTTGTGTCTCCTTTATTAAATGTGATAATGTAAACTCTGTGGAATGTTAATTCCTCAGCCCGCAAAGAAGCCTCGCTGGTCTATTTGACCAGTGAGGTAGAAATCTTCTTTAATCAGGACATCTCATTTGAGATATTCTGATTAAAAAAGGGCACGTGTAAACGTGCCTATGGATGATTATTTAGCTGATTCAGCTTTCTTTGATTCACGTAATTCAACGGCATCTTTTGATTCTAAAAGTTGCAAGTTGTTGACAATGACGTTGCTGTCGTTGTAGAAGTCTTGACCGTCTTTTGTCTTAGACACTGGACGGTTTGCAAGTTCACCAGTAATACCGATGTACATACCTTTCTTAAGCAATTCAGCCATTGTTTGAGCGTATGATTTACCGTCTCGAACGTTAGAGAAGATGACGAAATCGAAGAAGTCAACACCGAATTCTCCAGTTTCTTTATCTTTGTAAGATTTTTGAACGGCAATTGTACCGTTCAAGATAGCGCGTTCGCCTGTAACATTAAGACGGATATCTTGAGAAACGCGACCAGCTAGTGAGATTTGATTTTGAAATGACATAATGTGAGTCTCCTTTATTAAGTGTGATATTATGGAATCTTTTTTTCCATAAGACAGAACATGGGTTCGGGGAGAAGCGTTAGTCTTCTCAGCCCGCAAAGAAGCCTTGCTGGTCTGTTTGACCAGTAAGGTGAAAACCTTCTTTAATCAGAACACAACACCAATTGTATTCTGATTAAAAAAGGGCACGTGTAAACGTGCCTATGGATGATTATTTAGCTGATTCAGCTTTCTTTGATTCACGTAATTCAACGGCATCTTTTGATTCCAAAAGTTGCAAGTTGTTGACAATGACGTTGCTGTCGTTGTAGAAGTCTTGACCGTCTTTTGTCTTAGACACTGGACGGTTTGACAATTCACCAGTAATACCGATGTACATACCTTTCTTAAGCAATTCAGCCATTGTTTGAGCGTATGATTTACCGTCTCGAACGTTAGAGAAGATGACGAAATCGAAGAAGTCAACACCGAATTCTCCAGTTTCTTTATCTTTGTAAGATTTTTGAACGGCAATTGTACCGTTCAAGATAGCGCGTTCGCCTGTAACATTGAGACGAATATCTTGAGAAATGCGACCAGCTAGTGAGATTTGATTTTGAAATGACATAATGTGAGTCTCCTTTATTGAGTGTGATACTATGGAATTTTTTTTTCCATAAAATGAAACATGGGTTCGGGGAGAAGCGTTAGTCTTCTCAGCCCGCAAAGAAGCCTCGCTGGTCTATTTGACCAGTGAGGTAGAAATCTTCTTTAATCAGGACATCTCATTTGAGATATTCTGATTAAAAAAGGGCACGTGTAAACGTGCCTATGGATGATTATTTAGCTGATTCAGCTTTCTTTGATTCACGTAATTCAACGGCATCTTTTGATTCCAAAAGTTGCAAGTTGTTGACAATGACGTTGCTGTCGTTGTAGAAGTCTTGACCGTCTTTTGTCTTAGACACTGGACGGTTTGACAATTCACCAGTAATACCGATGTACATACCTTTCTTAAGCAATTCAGCCATTGTTTGAGCGTATGATTTACCGTCTCGAACGTTAGAGAAGATGACGAAATCGAAGAAGTCAACACCGAATTCTCCAGTTTCTTTATCTTTGTAAGATTTTTGAACGGCAATTGTACCGTTCAAGATAGCGCGTTCGCCTGTAACATTGAGACGAATATCTTGAGAAACGCGACCAGCTAGTGAGATTTGATTTTGAAATGACATAATGTGAGTCTCCTTTATTGAGTGTGATACTATGGAATCTTTTTTTCCATAAAATGAAACATGGGTTCGGGGAGAAGCGTTAGTCTTCTCAGCCCGCAAAGAAGCCTCGCTGGTCTATTTGACCAGTGAGGTAGAAATCTTCTTTAATCAGGACATCTCATTTGAGATATTCTGATTAAAAAAGGGCACGTGTAAACGTGCCTATGGATGATTATTTAGCTGATTCAGCTTTCTTTGATTCACGTAATTCAACGGCATCTTTTGATTCCAAAAGTTGCAAGTTGTTGACAATGACGTTGCTGTCGTTGTAGAAGTCTTGACCGTCTTTTGTCTTAGACACTGGACGGTTTGACAATTCACCAGTAATACCGATGTACATACCTTTTTTAAGCAATTCAGCCATTGTTTGAGCGTATGATTTACCGTCTCGAACGTTAGAGAAGATGACGAAATCGAAGAAGTCAACACCGAATTCTCCAGTTTCTTTATCTTTGTAAGATTTTTGAACGGCAATTGTACCGTTCAAGATAGCGCGTTCGCCTGTAACATTGAGACGAATATCTTGAGAAACGCGACCAGCTAGTGAGATTTGATTTTGAAATGACATAATGTGAGTCTCCTTTATTGAGTGTGATACTATGGAATCTTTTTTTCCATAAAATGAAACATGGGTTCGGGGAGAAGCGTTAGTCTTCTCAGCCCGCAAAGAAGCCTCGCTGGTCTATTTGACCAGTGAGGTAGAAATCTTCTTTAATCAGGACATCTCATTTGAGATATTCTGATTAAAAAAGGGCACGTGTAAACGTGCCTATGGATGTTAGACCATTTCATGATAGTTGAAGTCGTCCATTTGGCGATATTCAGGGATTGTTTTGACAGATTCAGCACCGTCATAAGTGGTGATGATCCATGGTTCAGTTGTATCAATATCGATAATCGTGAGATGTGTGATAATAGGTTGTCCGTTTAAGTCTGATGGGAAATAATATAAATTTTCATAATTGGTTATTAAACCTTTTTCCCAATTTTTGTTAATGGTTTCTTTTGCGAATTGTTCTTTTGGAACAGTTAGTTGTTTTTTTGGGATAGTTACAGCGTGTTCTTTTAGATAGTTAGCTAAATCGATTCGCCATTGTGTGCCGAAAGCTTCTGAGTTAAATCCTTTTGGTGTGTGAACTTTCCCAAAGTTTTCGTTGATAGCAATACTAATCGTCATAATAAGTTCTCCTTTATTGATTAAAAACTAGGTTTTTCCATAAGACAGAACATGGGTTCGGGCACGCGCGTGAGCGTCGTGATCCCGCAAAAAGCCCTTACTGGTCTGTTTGACCAGTAAGCTGACACCTTCCTTTAATCAGAACAACTATTTCGTATCTTCATGTGATGGCATAAAGATGGTGTCACTGAGCGATTTGCTAAAGATTTGATGGGTTTCGGTGTTTTCGATGGCAAGTGTCCAGACGGTTCTGAGTACTGCTCCGTCGCTATGGTCACGAATATCACCTTCAGTCAAGTAGCTATAGTCTGATGAAATATAGCCATTCCAACCGTGGATGAATTGTTCGTTTTGGTTGACCGATTCCACTTGGAAAGGTTGGTCGTAACTCTCAGTGGTTGTGATGTCATAACCGCCGTTAGGCGCGTGTGACAAGTCAAGGTTGATGCTATCCTGGCGTAAGCCGTTATAACGGGAATACTTAGACGATACGGTAACGTCAGAATAAAGATTGGTCACACGGATTTTGAAGCGCGTATCAGCGTCAGCTTGGAGACATGTCCTAGCACACTAAAAAGTAGACAAATAGGTTTAGACATGTTATAATATACTTAAATAAAACTGGAAGGGTTAAGTTTATGACAGTTTATAAGCCATATGAATTTGCTAAATTATTGGGTGTGACCGTTAAAACATTACAACGCTGGGATAATATAGGCCGTTTAAAAGCTTATCGTTCACCATCTAATCGCAGATATTATACAGATGAACATTATCATCAATGTACAGGTATCACTGATGACAAACCAAAACGAAAAATTGTAGCGTATACTCGCGTATCATCAAGAAGACAACGAGATGATTTAAAAAATCAAACAGCCTTTATTCGAAATTATACGAACGCACATGGCGTCATTGTTGATGAATATCTTGAAGATATTGGAAGTGGATTAAATTATCATCGTGACAAATGGAATAAATTGCTTAATGATGTTATGACTGATAAAATTGAAACAATTTATATCACTTATCGAGATCGGTTTGTTCGATTTGGTTATGAATGGTTCGAACAACTTTGTCAACAACATAAAACTAAAATTATTGTTTTAAATGATATTACAACAAGTCCTGAACAAGAAATGATAGAAGACTTAACATCTATTATTCATGTATTCTCTTGCCGTTTATACGGTTTGCGAAAATACAAATCAAAAATTAAAACAGATAAGGAGGTGATCTCTCTTGGAATTGACGAAAAAAATAGCACTATATCCCAATCAAACAATGACAAAGGTACTTGATGATTTATGTGATTATCGTCGTTATTGTTGGAATCAAGGATTAGAATTATGGAATGATCTTTATGACCAACGTGTTGAAATGGTTCCTGCTGATCTTCGAAAAAAATCACAATTAGCTATTAAAGATAAAAGTATTGTTTTTTATGAAGAAGAACAGGAACTTTTAAGTATGTTTCCATCACCTTCGAATCGTGTTGTTCGAAATTTATTGGTTGCAGATAAAGCTGATTGGCAGTATTCACGATCTTCTCGTGTGTTACAATTAGCTATTAAAGATTTGGCAAATGCATGGTCTGCATTTTTTGATAGTAAGAAACCTAAGAAGAAAGGTTCTAAAAAGAAAAAACGAAAAGTTGGAAAACCTTCTTTTCGTTCTAAAAAGAATCCAAAACAAGGTTTTAAAACGGATCGTGCATCTATTAAAAATGGAAAACTTGTTTTAGATAAACCTAAAGAATATAAAGATGAGTGGTATGGAATTTCTTTTAGAGGATATGATTTACCTGATGGAAAAATCAAGCATTGTGCCATTACTAGAATTGGTAATTCTTATCAAGCAACAATCACAATTGATTGTCCTGAACAACCGTTGCCTAAAACAGGCAAAAAAACAGCCATTGACGCCAATGTTAATCATTTTGATTATACTGACGGTTCTTTTAAAGTTTTTCCAAAACGATTAGAACGTTTATATGCTCAAATCAAGCATTATCAACGTTTATTGGCGCGAAAACGTCACGAAAATGGCAAAAATGCTACACATTCAAAACAATATTTTAAAGTGAAAACCAAACTTCAAAAATGTTATCAACGTGTGGCAGCTATTCAAAATGATTTACTTCATAAGTTTACAACAATGATTTATCAGACATACGATACTGTCGTTATTGAAGACCTTGACGTACAAGCTATGCAAATGCAAAAGAAAGCTAAAAATCTACATCGTTCTTTATTCGGTCGTTTTCGTCTTTATATGGAATATAAAGCTATCAAATTTGACAAAACACTCATTTTAGCTGATCAATTTTATCCATCAACACAACGTTGTTCACATTGTGGTCATGTTAAAACAGATGATGATAAAATTGGATTAGATGGTAATAAAAAACACGGAACAAAACATAATGAATATATTTGTTATTCATGTGGTTTTGTTGCTGACCGTGATCAAAATGCAGTATTAAATTTACTTGCATTAGCTTAAAATAAAATAAAAGGAAGGAGGCTGGCTCGGCCTCTGAAGATAATAATTATCTTCTTGATGTGTTAAGAGATTGCCTCTGTCATTACCTGCTTTTTGCAGATATGGGAATGCAATTGACGACGAACATGAGAAAAAAGAATCATCTATATTTTGAGATGATTTGTCTACATTTGACAACTTTTTTCAGAGCAGCTTGAGGGTTTCGTCAATGACAGATGGTGTCGTAAAGACGTAGTTATTAAGGTTGCGTTTGTCAACTTGATAACTGCTTGTGAGTGTTAGCGTTTGTCCTTGCACGGTTACGGTGTGGTTTCTATCAATCCCTTTTTTAGGGGATTCTTTAACGGTTTTTTCTGTTGAATTGATGTTGGTAGCATGTGTGGTTTTAGACGCTTCTTCCTCGCAGCCTGTTAAGACAAAGAGAGCGAGAATGAGAGTGAGGATGGGAAAAAGTTTCTTCATTAATTAGTCTCCTTAAATTGTGTTAGAATTAGTTCCAATAACTGTTGTATTGGTTTTCGAAGCGACGTTGGCTGGCTTTTTCGTTGGCTTTGGCTAAGAAAAGACCAAGGAAGGTTGACACGTCAGCCAGTGTTTGCCCATTGAAAGAAACAGGAAGCTGTTGTTCAATATGGCTAATAGCTTGTTCTTGTTTGTCAGACATAGCACTTGCTGGCTTGATACCACGTGGTTTGTAGGTGTAAGCGGTTAAGTCTTCTTGATTGACGTGTGTGATAGCTTTGTTATTGAGATCCATAATTGTCCAAACGGTTCCGATAACAGTTTCTTGACAAGCAATAAGGATGACAAAGCGTCCCTTATAAAAAGCGAAATTTCCTAAGTTCATGATTTCTCCTTTATGTTAATGAGTGTGATATATGGGTTTTCTGGGGATGCGTAAAGCACGTAAGGTGCGGTAACGCAGTCAAAGGAATAGTTTTCTTTATTGGCATTAATAGCGTCAAGAAGTTCTTGTCCGTTTTCAACAATGACGTCATAGACAGAACTATCACTGAAGATAATCGTGTAGGTTCCTTGTGAGTCAGGGGCGAAGTAGACGCAATTTTGGTCGTCAAGAATGGCTGCTTCAAGCAGTTCTTTAATGTCGTTGGTCATAATGATTTCTCCTTTAATTAAGTAATAATGTCGACAGTGGGGTTCGAACCCACGCGTACCTGACGTGTCTGTTTATTTAATTCGATAACCAGTAACTGCCACTGCGAGGTAAGACGGGCGACGTCTTACAATCTACCGATGTAGGTGCTCTACCTGCTGAGCTATATCGACAAAAGAAAAACCGCTTATTCAGGGATGACCTGAGCGGTAAAATCACGAAACTGGTGATTTTGATAGTGTTCAATCGCTTGATTAAGATCTGTGAGTTTATGGTCACCTAAGTCGTCACAAATAATGTCAAGGACTTGTTCAGAACTACGGTGATAGAGGGAGTGTCTAAAGGTTTTAAAGGTTTTGACAACGGTGTACTTTGTCATGAGTGGTTTCCTTTCGTTAAAAATCGCCATGAGGCGTAAGTTAGAAGTCCTGCCACGAGAACACTGACCATAAGGTAGCGTACCCAAGGGATGAGACTTCCGATAATAATGCCTAAGGCAAGTGGAATGCGACCGTTTTTGATGTTAGCCATGAGACTATCAATAAAATCATAAAGCATAGGTGTTAACTTTTCTTACAAGAAGACAACGTCATGGTATGGGAATTTGACATTGTCTGAAACAATAATAATGGTTTGATTGTTGCGAAGACCATCAAGTGCCAATTGTTCAAAGGCAGCCTTATAATGTGGGAAATAAGGGTCTTATAATGATCACTAATGCAAATAAAGTCATCGGCGTTGTGGCATTTGAGTGTCGCCACCTGTTTGCCATAATCAGGCATAGGTTCAGTGCTGATAGCAATGGTGCGACTACGGTGCTCACAAAACTGTGTGAGGACGTCAGTAGCTGTTGCGGTTGGAAGGACGATACAGTGGTGTCCACCTTCAATTTCAGCGGTAAGTTTAGCCACTTGCATAGCGACAATGCCGTCATGGCAGTTAGCGATGTGGGTGAGATAAATATCCTCATTTTTATCAGTTTTAGTGAAACAATAGTCTTTATAGCGACCGTTAGGACAACTGTTGATGATATCAAGGAGTGGTCTAATGGTTGATAAGGTAAAGGTGTCGTAAAGTTTGGCTCCGAGATAGATATTTCCACTGACGATGCGGATGTCTTGGTGCAAACGGTCAGCTTTTTCAAAAAGTTCTTCTAAGTAGGTCATTTGTTGGGATCTCCGATCGTGAAAGTAGTGTGTTTGAAAATGAAAATAACAGCCATGTACCAACCGAATTCCCAGGGTTCTTCTCTAAGAACATAGTTGGCAAGTGGCTGAATTTTTCCGTTAGTAAAAAAATGATAGAGAATTTTTGTAAGAATGAGCCCGAGACCTGAAAAGAAGGTGATGGTGCTCATGATTAGGGCTATAAGAAGTAGCATTTGCGAAAATGGGAGTTGTTTCTTGTTCATCTTATCCTTTCTTTGTGAGAATATAACAACCGTCAGTACATTCGACAGTGAAGCCTTCAGCGTGACCCTTGATAGCAGCAATGAGTTTGATCATGTGGGTATCAGACAATGTGCCATAGAAGTTTGTGAGGATGTCATTAAAGAGGGTAATGACTCCTGATGTTGGGTCAATTTCGATGTTAGCGTTAATTTCAGTAGCTTTGTTGAGTAGATTTTGAGTATAAGTGTTCATAGTTGATTCTCCTTATTTAGCGATTTTTGAAAAAATAACACAACCAGCGACAAAGCCGATAGTGAGGACGAGACCAGATTGAATAAGGTCTTGGTAGTGACTGCTAGCGCCAATCATGGCGTTAACGAGAAGGCAAGTGCCGATAGTAAGGCTTGTGCCGATGAAGAAGCAAACAGCAAAGATAAATGATGTGATGAGTGTGAGTGAAATGAGTTTCATAAGTAATTTCTCCTTTGATTAAACGATTGGTTTTTCCATAACCGAAACCATGGGTTCGGGCACGCGCGTGAGCGTCGTGAGCCCGCAAAAAACCTTTGACGGTCTGTGAGACGGTCAAAGGGACATCATTTCTTTAATGAGACTATTTGATGATAAATAATCTCATCAAAGAAAGGTAGGGGGTTGCCTACCAAATTATTTTTGTTCTTTTCTAAGAGCTTTGATGACACTTGCAAGCACTTGTTCAGGCTCGTCCATAGCTTCTTTAAATTCACTTTGGTCAATCGTGTAATAATTGTTGCCTTCAGGTTGGTCATATTCAGAAAACGTGACGTCTGTAAGGTCCTGACTGATGTTGATGTCATGTTCGCCGTCTGAAAAACGTGGGTCTGTGTCATAGCGTGGAATAAGATATTGTTTTCCTTGAGAACGGACAATGAGACGCTCAGGTTCTTCATGACGGTGGTGATGAATCATTTCTTTAGACCCTGCAGTGGAACGTTGCCCGATTTCGCAAAGTAATTCGTCTTCTTCAGCCATGTTGACGAGCGGACAAATATCAACTACCACCCACTGAAGTGGGTGGTTTGTTCCTATCTTCCGTGGTCGAACGACTGAAAGCTGACAGTCTGCCAAAAGATTCGGTCTTGTGACCGTACACATTTTATACATTAGAATAAAAAGCTTTATATAAAATGGGATGGAACATCTCATACTAATAAGATTATTAGTATCCGCAGGTTGATGGTATTGTTCGAATGAACAAAGGGCTACGGCGTTATAAGTAATATATACTTATAGTTTAATTAATTGTTTTAAATGAAGGTTTTTTAACACCTTGTTGTTTTAGTTGTCCAAGTTGAACGATATTCATTGCTGCAACACGATCATCATTACTTTGGTAGTGACAATTATTACAATGATTGTACATAGGGTGGTTCCTTTCTTAAAAATGAAAGTCTATGTCAGTAACGTCTTTATAGGTCACTACAGTTAAGAAAATATCGCCTTCCATCATAGACTCACCGTCAGAACGATGATAATAAGAGATATCAGGTTCGATGCTTTCAATGATAGCGTCTGGATAGTTTTGATGATTTTTTTGAAACCAGTCGTGAACAATGGGTTGCCAATCTTTTTGGAATTGTTCAGGAACAGGAATTGTAATCGTATCTTCGTGTTTAAATTTCATGACGATTCTCCTTTTTTTTATGTTAGATTAAACTATCTATTGTGATAGTTGGCTATTAGTTTCTAATCGCAAACAAGCGACCTTTTTTCATCACATAAAGCATGGGTTCGGGGAGGAGCGTCAGCGTCCTCAACCCGCAAAAGAGCGAGCTAAGCGTTAGCGTAGCTCGAAAAAAAGGCAAACAAAAAAAGCCAACGGCTTTTTTTGTGCCTATATAAACGCCCAACAAACGCCCCTTAAAGCGTTTGATAGAGCTTTTTCAACTCGCGTTGAGCATCTTCTAAACGAAGAGCTGTGGCAAGTTTCATGTGCGTGTCTTGCATGAGACTAGAGGCAGCTAGTTCACTGATGACCTTGCTTGTTTCAAGAATGTGATGATAGATATCTTTCTTTCCAGAGGTTGCAAGCACCGGCATCAATTCGTGTTCCAGATGACGTTCAAGCGTGATGAAACGGCTAGCGTGATAGATGTCGCCATCAATGAGTTTGCGGCAAAGAGCTTTGATGGATTTGTGTGTCGGCATTGGAATTTCCTTTCTTAAATGTAAATTTATTTCAAAATCAGAATGGCGACAACAGGTTCATAATCGTTGTCATAACGCAATTGTTTAAAGGTCATGATTTTGTCTTTTTCACCTAGATATTGATACCTATAGGTGTTATCATCTTTATAAAAGGTGATAATGGACGACTCTGGAATCAATTCATCAATGAATGAATTAAGCTGTTTTGATAAGTCTTCATCAACAGTATAAACCAAATCAGCCATAGTGTGACTATTAACAAGCAATTTGACAAATGGTTCGTTTTGGTGTTTTTGGCCGTAAAGAAATCTAAAATGATCTTTAATAATTTGTGTCAAAATATGATCAGTTGGTATGTTTTTAAACCACTTTTCTGGTGTGACTGTAATTTCTAAATGATCAGTTGTGTAAGTTTTCAAGGATAGGTTAAACATTAGCGTTCTCTTCTTTCTTAGGTTCTGGTTTGTCGTATTTGTGAACACGCTTATCCCAAGGGATATCGTGTTTGAGTACCTTATAGGTCACGTGAATAGCGATGATGCTAAGTATGATCACTTCAGCCTTGGTATAGGTATGACCAAGAAATGTAAACCATGGAAGGCCGTATTCTCCAAATAAATTCATGGGTTTAGCTCCTTTCTATTTAGAATGTTTTGAGATTGTTATCTTTGGAAAGCTTGCGAAAGTCTTGTCCAAAGCCAGCGTTAATGAGATCATGTGACGCTTTAGTAAAGCTTTTGATGAGTTTTTCTAAGTGTTTTTTATTTTGCACGCGCGTCTTACGAGTGAGTTCAAGACCTGCGTGTTCAAAAGTGGCATTGCGCCCTGTAAAGGTGATAAAGACACTGTCACTGTTAGCAAAAATGCGCTTTTGTTTATCTTCAGCCATAAGGTCAAAGCCTTGGTCTTTTAAAACAGGCATTAAGTCGTATAAGGGATCCATGGGGGTTTCCTTTCTATTGTATCATAGTTTTGAGGTCTGGTATAGACATCAAAGTAACATTGTTGGGGGATTGTAAAGGTTCATTAACGATAGTGTCTAATCTATCTTTAATAAGTTTTCGCTTAATTGGTTTGAAAATGACGTTTTTGTAATAAGCGTCGTCTACAGAAGGGTCAATTTTAAGATTATTATAAGTGGTACCTTCAACTGGATTAAAAATGTCAAACAAACTTAATTGATTTAAGGGTATGTTTAAAAAGAGTTTTTGTAAGTCTTTTTTTGTGACTTTTTTAGTCAAATGAATATTGGTTTGGCGATTAATATATCCTGGTAAAAACCATGTAACCCCAAACACCTGTTTCTTCGTAGAATGACATTGGTATGGCGATGTCATTAAACGTGAGGTTATTCATGTTGGTTTCCTTTTTTGTATTCTTGGATAGCTTCTTGAATATTTGGATCTGTTGATTGACTAAAATAGTCAATGTACAATCCTTTATCGATTAAAGCACCTTGGACTAAGAAACTAGGATACGTTTTCCAGTCGTCATAGCGTTCTGGGCAGTAGTTGTTTTGAATGAGAACAGTCATAGCAAATGGCCCATCAGCTTCGAGGCATTGCTCAATACAGATGCCATGTTTGGCTAAAATAGCACGTTTAATCATTAAGTCAAGTGTTTCCTTGTAGGAACTTGCGTTTTTAAAGTAGGGTTCGAAATCCGTAATGCTACCATCAAGAACTTTTTTTTCAAAGTCAGCTGCGTTCATAAGTTATCCTTTCTTTAAGCTAAGCCAACCGCTTTTTTAGCATAATGATCTGCCAGTTCATTAATAGGAAATCCTTTATGGCTGTTGACCCAGATGAAGTTAATGGTTGTAAGGCCGTTTTCTTTAGCGTAGTCAAGGGCTTTAAGACCTTTTTTCATGGCTTCTGATTGAATCTTTTTATAGCCCTTAGTCGCTAATTTGTAGATACCTTCATAGTCATGAATAAGAGTCAATGTTGTAGCGCCTTCTTTAACGGCATAGGCAATGGCATTACAAAAAGCCAAGATTTCGCCTGAGACGTTTCGTGAGCCTGCGTAGATTTCATTAGTTCCGTGAATACTTAAGTGATCAATCATTTGGAGCTTGTCATCAACGATTAAGGCTGCACCACCGTAGGTCTTGGTTTTAGCGTTAAAGGAACCGTCTGTAGCGATGACAAGACCGTCACGAGTTGTGGCTTCAAGGCTACCAGAATCACCGATAATGGTAACGGTTCCTGAAAGCCCATCTTCCTTATAGGTAAAGCTGTCATTTTCAATAGGGGTATCTGAAAGCCAAGCTTTGGCTTCTTTTTCAGTTGCAAATTTACGGTAAGAGGCATTGCGATAGCCTTTGACAGCCGCTTTGCAGTCTGACCAGTTATCGAAGAGTTGATTTTCATTTTTAAAAGCGTAGTAAGGCATGAGAATGTTTCCTTTCTTTTTTAGGGTAGAATTAATTATTTTCGTGGATTAAATAGGTAACGATAGCAATAACAAAGCTGACGTAAAGAATGATATCAAGGATAAGATTGTAGTCCATAGGTTGTTCCTTTTGTCAGTTACATTGGATTTTATGTTGTAGATAATGGATCGTTTCGTTGAGGTCATTATAAGTTGCTGTTTTTGAACAACGTTTGGTAACTTCTAATTCCTCGTCTTTATCTGAATTTTCAATAATGGTTTTGACGCCATTTGATTTAAGAATGATTTGTTTAGGCGCCGTATACTGTTCAACGGTCACATAGATGTCTTTTGTACCGATTGGATTTAAAAAGATACGGTTATTTTTTACAGCAACGCTAAAGCCATTATCTGTAATGGTCATTTGGTTTTGATAATCTTTATTTAAATGACGATAAATCTTACGATTGGCGATGAACCACAAGGTTTGTGGTTGCAAGGGTTTTTCAAAATCGATGTATTGCTCGATTTTTCCGTTGGTGGTTGCTAAAATGGCAACTGTTTTAGGAATGTTAAGGATATCTTTAATGATTTCTAATTGGTCGTTACTATCGTGTTCCATGTTATAGTTGGCAACGAAAAGTTCTAAGGCGAATTTGTTGTCTTTAACCGTCATAAGTGCAAAGTAACTATCTTTAGTAGTCATAAGTTTTCTCCTTTATTTATGGTAGCATTTTTTTAAGTGTTTTTAGGATATCAGGGTTATAGCAGATAATCGATTTGTCGTCATACGACACTTCTACAGTAATAATATCAAGTGGTTTGATGCTGATGTCATGACCTTTAAAGAGGACAAAAATAGCTTCTTGATTCATCCAGGCGGTTTTCTTTAAACGTTTAGGAAGTGTTTCAAATGTTCTGAAACGATTATAGATGGCTTTAAATTGTGGTACAATGTTGTCGTCTAAATTGATAAATTGTTTTTGAACACCTTTTCGGCAAATATAGGTATCGCCTTCTTTGGTTTCAAGATAAAGTGGATTTTTACGACAAGTTGTCGCATTAGCATTGGCAATAAGTTGTTCTATAGTCATAGTATTGTCTCCTTTGATTAGGATAAAATGGCTATTTTGATGAGCGTATCGAGGTTATCAAGGGAACGTGTTATCGTTTGTTTAAGATTATATTTGTAATAGTGCTTGACTTGAACGCCATCATTAAGTGGATATAGCTTGATTTCATTCCAACCTGTATAGACCGTGACGTTGTCGCGATAGATGAGTATATTTTTCCATTTTGTTCTATCAATCGCTTGATAAATGTCAATAAGTTTTGTCATTTTTTCAAAAATGGTTTTAATGTCTTCATTTTCAAAATAGCCTAGAGGAAAGGCGAATCCTGCAATATCCGTATGAAAAAGGATGTCGTTTTTGATAAATAGTTGTCCTTTATGCGTTTTATTATAGGCTGCTATAAGTTTCTAAAAGTTCTTTCATGGTAAGTCTCCTTTAATTAGGGTATAACCACATTGTCAATTATTCCAGACAGTGTGGTTGAGAGGTTATAATAATTTATTTGTTAGTTGATTATCAAGATTTGCATAAGCCATGTTTTCGAAAAAAAGAAGCCATTGCTTTAAAGGTGTTTTACGTCAAACCAATTGATGTCAAGAACTTCAGTGATGGCTAAGTCTTGTTTCATTTCAAAAATGGCGTTGGCGAGAGTATCAGCATCAGTAAAAGTGCCGATTTGGATAAGGTCATCGACAAAGTAAGGGTGATTCAGCAGTTTCAAGAAATAGTGTGTTTTGCTGAATTTTTTCGTTTTTTACTTGCTTTATCATGCCTTTTGATGTATACTTAATCATAGAAAGATAACAACAGATTGTGAGTTATTAATTATGATTAGATTAAGTCAATTATCTAAAGAAATTTATCGTCCAAAAGATATCGCATTTTTTGTTGGTGTGACAACACGTACATTACAAAATTGGGAATCTGAAGGAAAACTTGACTTTAGGCGAAATCCTGAGACAAATCGTCGTTTTCTTACAAAGACTGATGTTATTGCTCTTTTGAAAGAACGTGATTTATTGGTTGATGATTGTACAGATGTTCGTCGTGATGTTGTTTATGCACGTGTTTCATCTCATGATCAAAAGAATCATGGTGATTTGGATCGTCAAATTAGATTTTTGATTGATCAAAATAATGATTTACAAAATGTACTTGTTTTGTCAGAAGTTGGTTCTGGTTTGAATAATAATCGTAAACGATTACAACAATTGTTAAAGATGGTGATGAATGACGAAGTAAATCGTATTTTTGTTACGTATAAAGATCGTTTGACTCGATTTGGTTTTCATTATATTGAGACAATGTGTCGAGAAAAAGGTGTTGAAATTGTTGTTATGAATCAAAAAACTGAAAAATTGTCTGTTGAACAGGAGTTAACTGAAGATTTAATGGCATTGGTTGCTTCTTTCTCAGGGAAATTATATGGTTTACGGTCTAAAAATCATCATTTGTCAAAAATTAATGATGATTCAAAACAGGTTGTTGCATCTACTAAATTAGTAGATAATATTGTGTTAAGTGACGTTACGGATTAATAATTATGATAAAAAAGAAGTTTACAGTTGTTACACAACTTCATGCAAAAAATAATGAAGATATTATTCGGTATTTTGAAGAATCTCGAAATGTGTATAGCAGAGCTGTTCGTGAGACATTTTATGTTGTTAAGAAGTCTGAAGACTTTGATAAAGCGAGCTTTTAATACATATTTGCAAAAATAAATATGGCATTTTAAAACGTACTGCAAATAGCATTATTTCTGATGCAGTCGGACGTTTAAATGCGTTAAAAGAATTAAAAGCGTATGAACAAAAACAATTACGATATAAGATTGAGTCATTGATTGATGATATTGGTGAATTAGAAGCGATTAAAGCAGACAATTGTGCTATGTTGCGAGCAAATGTACCTGTTAATTTGATTAAACATCGTAATTTGCGTCGAAAATTAGTAGCTAAAAAAGCTAAATTAAATCGGTTGACACAACGTTTGAATACTTTAACATATCAAATAGAACATAATATTTATAAATTGTGTTTTGGCACAAAGAAATTGTTAAAGTCTGATTATGATGCGTTCATTGCTCAACGAGATTCTCAAATTGGTTTTGTTGGTACTAAATCTGAAAAAGCAGGGAATCAATTATTACAATTGTCTTTTGATGCTCCTGGAAATCAATTTAATGTTCAGTTACGAAAAGATTTTGGTGGCTTTAAAAACACTACTGATAAGTATGCTTTTGGACGTGTTTATTTCAATCATCATTTGCCAGAATTGAAAGCAATTTTGCAATACAAAAATAGTCCTTTGAGTTTTAAAATTATTAAACGTAATGATCGTTATTATTTGTATTGTACGTTTGAAATTCAACGTGATGAATCTGATTTTAAAACACGTTCATCGTATGGAACAATCGGATTAGACTTCAATAAAGGATTTGTAACATTATCTGAGACAAATCAATATGGCCATTTAGTGGCGACTGAAGTTTTACCTTATCGTTTTAAGGCAGGATCTTGTACAACAAATGATTTACGTCAATTGGCAAAGTATGTTGTTGAAAGAGCCGAGTCTGTTGGTAAGGATATTTGTATTGAAGATTTAGATTTTAAAGTCAAGAAAGCAAAAACGCAAGCGAAAAAGAATAAGAAATATAACGAGATGATTCATTCATTAGCATATCGTCAATTTACAAACTATATTGAATACACTGGTCATTATCATTTTGTTCTTGTTAAACGTTTTAATCCAGCTTGGACATCTTGGTTAGCAAAACAATTATATTGTCCTAAAATGAAATTAAATACGCATATTGGTGCAGCCTTTGTCATTGCTAGACGTGGACAAGGTTATAAAGATTTCGTTAAATCGTAATTTATATATGATACAACGTTATACAGATATATAAATGCAAGACAATTTAGTATCTCCCTTTAACGTGGTGTTTTTGAGAAATATAAGTGATAAGTTTCATTGTGTAGCTATTTTTAGTTGAAATGAACTGAATTTATATGGAATAGGTTAACCGTAAGACCTTGTGTTGAAAAACATTAAAATTGATCTAAAAATGAGATTTCTGAAATTTCTTTATTTTTAGTTACGGTATAAGTCTTTAGCACGTTTGAGCATGTTTTGAAGAAGGACAACAGCGGCACGATTGGTACGGTGGAAGTAGACCGTTTGGTACATTTGATAGCGGGCCATGATAAATTCTTCAATGGCAAAAAGGGCACGCGCGTGAAAGACGATGCGGTTGTTTTCAAGCGTAAAGGCACGGATAATACGTTCTTTGTCGTAGTTTCCAAAGCTTGTGCCTGTAAAGTAAGCGTCACGAAGGAGATAGTCCATGCGGTCAGCATCGAGTTGACTAGAGATAAGGTCAGTCACATCTTTATGGGTAGAAGCATGCGCAATAACATCAGCCACGTCTTTTGAAAAGCCTGTTTGATAGCTTTCAAGCACGTGGTGAATTTCGGTTTCTGGACTGGTTAAGATGTCACAAGTAACCGCTTCATGGTCAGTCCCAAAAAGGGTTTCAAAAGTGTGACTAAAAGCGCCATGACCGATGTCATGAAGGAGCCCTGCGATAGACGCAAGGTAAGTTTTTTTGGTTGTCCAATCGGGATGGCTTTCCAGGTGTTGACCAATGGTTTTAGCTAAATGATAAACCCCAACGGAGTGACTGAAACGTGTGTGTTCAGCGCCTGGGAAGGTGATTGAAGCGGTAGACAGTTGCTTGATATTACGCAAGCGTTGAAATTCTTTAGTGTCGATTAGACGCGTAATGAGTGGATCAGTGATCACGATATCACCGTGAATCACATCGCGTATTACAGTTTCCATGGGGTGTTTCCTTTCTAAAGTGTGATTTGGCATAAATTTCTCCTTTAATTGTGGTATAATTAGTTCAGTACAAGGTTACAATAGTCTAGATAGCTTCTAAGCGTATCAATGAGACTTTCAAAGAAATAGCTGTAATCGGTAGCTGTTTCTTTTTTATAGAACAATTGATAAACAAGATAATCCTGGCGAATGTTTGCTAAGGCAGCTTTGACGGTGAGGATGGCTTTTTGATTTTTCAAAGGTTTTAGCGTTTCATCGTTTTCATAGTAAGCTTCATTCAAACTTCTTAAACTTTTGGTTTCAAGTTTAAAGCCTTTTTTAAAGAGTTCTTTCATAGTTCTTAACCTCTCAAAGTAATTTTATAGATGGATTGTTTTTTCTATAAGTTAATTTTTTATTAATGTTTTTTATGCATTAATGTATCGATTAGTTAAATAAGCATTTGTGTGCGCTAATAATGTTAATTTTTTATAACTTCGATTTTCTTCTTTTAGACCTTCTACAGATGTAAGTCTAAAATATCCTAAACTTTTACGGCTTTTAATATAATAATAATGATTGTTAAACAATACGAAATCGTAAAGTTGGAAACCAAAGACAACTGTTGGTAAACATGCTACGTTACGAACATGTCCTTTACTAAAAGTTGCACGATGTAATTGACGGTTATGTCTGCGCATTTTCCTTTTAACAACCGTTTGATCTATAGACGGAACAGTTGCAAAACCGGTGATACATTTAGCGTCAATATGATGGGCTTTTGGAAGACCTGCTTTAATGTGGTTATATTTTGTAATATAGCCGTAAGTCATTTTGACATTTGGGTATTTTTCTTTAATAGCATTGTATAAAACCCATCGTGTGGCATTCATGTGTGCCATGTATCTAAACAAACGTTTTTCATTAGGCAATTGTTTTAACTTTGCAGCTGCTTTTTTAGCAGGTAATGTTTGTTGAATGAATTCTTCTGCAGTTAATGTATCCTTTTTCTGATTACACTCATGACAAGATAAGGTTAGATTATCAATACGATTAGAACCACCTCTTGATTTTGGAAGCATGTGTTCTACTTCAAAATCAGAAACAGTTTTTCCGCAATAAAAACATTTACGATTGTGTTTTTCAAGAAGATAATTACGAATGTTATAACCTTGTAAGGTACCTTGTTGGTATTCAATACCTGAGATATCAGGATTTTTGATTTTTTGAATATCAAATTCGGCAGTTTCAACAATGATTTTTTCAATAGGAAAATAACGATGCAAATGATTAATTTCGTTTAATTGTACAGCGACTTTTTGTTCAAGAGATGGTGGTAACCATCCTTTTTTCTTATTTTTACGGTTTTTAAACCGTGGTTTGCGATAGCGTGTTTTTCTATAATGACGATTTTGTCGATACATACGTCTATCTGAAAGACGTTTGGAAATACCATCACGTGCAATAACTTCGGCACTATATTATTCACGATGTTCATTGGCTAGAGAATAGCCTGAGTGAATAGCGCCGCTATCAACACCAAGTGTCATGGGTTGAATAATATGTGTGTCAGGTTTATAGTCTAATTGGATGGTAAATGGCTCATACGACACAATATGGGCTTTTTGTGTTTTTAAAAGACGATAAACTTTGCCAAGACGAGTGGTTGGCATTAACGGTTTACCGTTTTGGTCTAATACGCAAACTTGTGTCGTTCGCCTTGTTAATGTTTTTGTCATACGTTTTGACAAAGTCCTTTCTAGTTAAATTGATGTTTATTTTATGCGGTAAGCGGGTATAAACAAACCCTTTGTTGCCTTCGCCAATGTTATTTTATAGTTTTATATCGTCATTACACGGTTCCTACCAATCAGAACGGTTTAATAATAACGCGTAGAGCGTGGGACTAGGCAGACATCCCACGGTACCTATATATTTACAAATAACGTAGTTTTAAAAACTAAGGCTAATCAATCACGGTTTGGTTAACTCACAATAAAGGAGTCACGCAAACCGCCCACTTTAGTGGGTGGCTATTGATCGTTTTTGATACTGATTACGGTAAGCGACAATGGTGATATCAGTTTCGTTTAAAATAAAGTTACGAATATCGTTCCAGTCGCCGCCAGCGAGACCACATCCAATATAGGCAGGCACGTAAGCGGGTTTTCCTGCTTTTTTGGCACGCGCATCAAAGCGTTTAAGGGCACTTTTTAAGGTCAACATGTCTGTATAGCAGATACCTGTCATGCGGCTATTGCCAAAGGTAAATTGGCTAAAGCTGTTGCAAATAACAAGGTCACTACTCACACGAACGGGTTGGATCCAACCAAAGCGCTCTTTAGGTTTGGTATAAGTTTTAGCGAAGGCATGAAAGGCTTCTTTGATTTCTGGGTATTTGGTAGCGAGGCTCTTAGCGACGCCAGCGCCCATCACATTTTGGCAGTTCACTTGGTGCATGGTTCAATTGCAGATGTACATGTATGACTTTTTATAGACATTTGTACGTTTCATGCAATTGTTACTTTCTTGTATTGATTTTTTATCAACACAAGACCACGTTGCGGGAATATCATCGCTAATTCGTGGAAGAACTACCACCATTTGTGTAGTTCTTGAAGTGTTTTTATTTTTTAAATTTTCTAGTTTTTTTAGGTTTTCACGGCGTCGACTAGTTTGTCGTTTGGTGCGTTTTGGTGTTGGTTGATGCTTATCTCGAAGGGATTTTAATGGAATCCCTTGTTTTGTTTCAGTTCGCCGAGATACACGACGTTTCCCTTTTCGTTGAACTTGATTTAAACAAGAAACAAAGTCTCTATCAAACATTTCACCATTTGACCAGATGATATTTCGACCTAATTCTTTGCCTAATTCGCCTGTAATAGGGTGTGCCTTGCTTGTATTTTTTGCGTTTACTTTATAAATAGCGATACCTTTTTGGGCACAATTTAAGGCAATAGTATCTTGTTGTGCACTATGATTCCATTTACCACCTAATGATTTTAGCCAACTAAGATTTTCCATAAAAAGAGTAGAACACTTATGTTTTTGACATAATTCGACGATTTCAGCACTCATTTCAGCAGTGATAGCATCTTTAATTGCCGTTATTTTTCTTGATAAACGTTCTATTTTACCTTGACGTCGTTTCCATTTGTCAATACTTGCATTAGGAATATAGTCAGAGTGTTTAAAAAGTTCATCAACACGCTTATTTTTTTCGATTAAGGTTGCTTTTTCTTCATATAATGCTTCAAGTTTTTGTTTTAATCGTTCAATCATTTTTGAATGAATAAAATAATTATCGCTATGCGTTCCATCTGGACGAATGTAAGCAAAGGTATATAGATTAACTTTTCCTAAATCAATAGCAGCAATATTTTCACCAAATGTAATATTTTCTTCGAAATCAAAAGCAACTACACCATAATAATTACCGTTTTCATCTTTTGAAAATTTAGGTTTACTTACACGCATTCCTGGTTGGTATTTACTTGATTGATGAAAGATAATTGGCAATTGACGCCACATAAGCTTGTTATTTTCGTCAAAAATCGCATAATGGAATGTATTATCTATCATTTTAGCGGCTTGACTATTGATAAAAGCAAAATCAAGTACAAAGGTAGCTGAATGCGGCAATTCTGGACGTTCGTTACAGCGTTGTAAATTTTTTACTTTTGTTTTATTGAATGGAATATTATTGTCTATACAGTATTGATAAAATGCGATAGTATCGTTGTTATCAAAACGTTGTAGAGCGTCATAAAGAGCTGTTTGTTCTTTTTGAGATTTATGAATTTGACGAATTTGTTCGGCAAACGCACAAAAGTACCAAGATGGTGACGGAAAACGTTTCTCTGTTTTCCATTTATATTGGGTATCTTGACCTATGAGATCACGTAATAGTGGCCAATATTTACCAGGATGAAGTTCATTATCAATTGATAAAATAGATGTACGCATATCTTCATTAGATAAAAACACGATTAAGTTCTTTTTTTGTAAAAAAATTATAAGTATTTATTAGGTCATCAGGAAATGCGATTTTATACGCTAGTTTCATTTTCTGTCCTTTCAGATTTTTAGTTCTAGTTGGTCTATGATTTCTTGTGTTTTCGCTTTTACGTTTGCGTCCATAAATACGCCCACAAAAAGCTTGTAATAATGGAGACAAAATCATCAATGAGTTCATTATCTTTATTTTCGATTTTATTAATGATTTCTAATTTCACACCGTTATTGATCAATGCTTGTTCAATATAGGTAGAACCAAATCGACTCAATCTGTCCTTATGTTCCACTATTAAAACGTCATAATCCTGTCGAGAAAGTAACGGTAGAAGTTGTTTTCTGTTTTCATTCAAACCTGACGCAATTTCTTTTCGTTCATCGACAATGATGTATCCTTTTGCAGCTGCAAATTGACGCATTCTGTTTAATTGACCATCTAAAGAAGCTTTATTAGTTGTACTTGAAACACGTGTGTATAAAATGGCTCTTATTTGAGAACCCATTGGTACATTAGTATCTTGATCTAACACATAAATAGTACCTGTTGTAGGATCTTGGTAGCCATCAAGTTTATTTTCGTGCCAATGTCTCCACGCTGTTTTATAATGAATTCCTAAATTTTTTGCATACTGACTTAATTTCATATATTTTTGCATGAATATACTCCTTTTCATTTGTTATTTTAGTATATCACACAATAAATCAAATGTCAATAAATATGGATAGAATTCAATATATGAGGTTATTGATAGAAGCTGTTAACAATGATATAGCCGTCCGTGATAGCTGTAATGTCTCCTGTAATTTCTCGGGCCATAGGATAAGCCTCTCTTTCTAATAGTTTTTTTCGACAAGACAAAACTTTCTAATAGTTTTTTTTCAGCAAGACAAAAACTGTCTTTTTCACAACCCAAACCATGGGTTTCGGGGAGGCGCGTGAGCGACTCAACCCGCAAAAAAGCCGTCAGGTGCGTTAGCACCTGCGGGTCGAAACGTTCGGCCATGTCCGAACGTTTTTAAAGAAAACACCTTGGAAAGTTTGTCCATTTTTGTCCGAGATTTTGTCCGAAAATCCAAATTCTCGGACAAAATTGATAGACACGCTGTCTAAAAACAGCAAAAATGAGAAGGCGTAAACCCAAGCTCCGTAAGCTTTCATTCGCTTTCATGAAAATAAAGATTAGAAAAGACCTTTTCGGACAAAATTTTGTCCGAATTTGTCCGAAAACCGTCCGATTTTGTCCGAAAATCACTTTCTCGGACAAAATTCTTTGTGAAAAATTCACGAAGTACTTTGACGGTTCAAGTGAATAAACCCTGCATAAAATTTTTGTCCGAAAAATGTCCTTTTAATTCTACTCTCATAAAGGGTGGTAATCCCGCGTGGTTGTTTGTTTTCATGCGTTTTCAAAAAATGGTCGATTTTCATTTTGTCCGAAAATGTCCGAAATCTTGAGAGCGAATTTATGAAAGCAGACAACCATGCGGGTTTGAGGGCACTTTTTTGTCCGAAAGACGGTTTAGACAAAAATTTCTCGGACAAATTCTCGGACAAAATAAGCCCTTCTCGGACAAATTCTCGGACAAAATAGAGTGACTTGGAAAAATATTCAAATCATGTATAAAGCCCTGTATATAGGTGGCTTAGAGGATTTTCTAAGAAGAAAATGAGAGCCTGAAACCGTTTTCAAGAAAGATTTTTCGGACAAATACCTCAAAAAGTTCTATATAAAAATTAATAAGAAAAAAACCTATAGAGGTTTTTTTGGGGATGGACATTTTCGGACAAATGCTAAAGGGCTCGTTCGTTCGTTTGTTTTTCGGCTTTTGATTTTAAGACCCATGCGCGCTAGATTTGGCTTTGATTTTGGCTTGCCTTTAAAACCCACACGTGCTATAATAAAGACAAATCAAAAGAAACGAGGACTAATTACGATGCGCGTACTTTTACGATACAAGGAACCTGTGTGCTTACTCTTAAGTTTTGCAGCCATTTTACTAGTGGTGACTGTATACGGGTTGACACATGGCTTTGATAGTAGCGCAACCGTCGACCATAAAAGCCCTCAGATTTTGCAGGAATTGCTTCCTGTTGACGACTAAGAAAGGATCTTAAACATTATGATTATCGCAACAACTAAAAATGCAGACAACACTTATGACGCTCGCATTAATGGTTTTGATACTACTATTACTCGTGCAGAAGCCGCACAATTTATTCTAGCTGGAAAGCTCTGCCGTAAAGTGAATCAGCCTTATGGTTCTTTGGCGCAACTGGACGCCTATGTAAAGGCGGTGTGAATGGGTAAATTAGATCGTTATGCTAATGCGTCTGCGGGTAAACGTGAAGAGCGTATTTTTCTAGTTTTTGCTAAGTTAAACACCAAACGAAGCTTTTCAGCTTTTGATTTGATGGCTTTGCAAGATATGAATGGGGAGTTGCTTCAAGTAGCTCCTAAAACCATGCTCAGTTATTTGAGAGCTATTCAATCGGCTCAAGTAGGTCAAGACGCTTATCACAAACATTTAAGAAAACCCTTTGACAGCCATGCCTACGCGGTAGGTGACCATGAACAGATGGTCTATGCGCGTGAGCAATACCGTAAATGGCAAGGGTTGACAAAGACTCCTAAGATGAACTCGTGCAATTTACCTTTAGTAGTAATCATTATTTAGACCCTGAGACCTTCTATACACGTTTAGAACAATCGCTCTTGGTCTTTGGTTATTTAAGTTTGAAAGGATAGAAATCTATGTTAGAACAATTAAAAACCGCTGGCCTATCGGTAGTCAGCACCTATAAAACAATGACCAAAGCAGGTGACGCTTTAAAAACCGTCACGGATAAAGCTAATAAAGATTTGTTAGCCCTTCAAAAAGATGTGGCTGATTATCGTTCAGCCCTTTATCGTGATTTGTTTGATGTTAAAACAGCGGACGAGGTTTCAGTGCTTACCGTTAAAGCGATGAGTAGCCATGCCGCTTTTCGTCGTCAGTTAGAGGACATTAAACGTTCCGTCGAAGTGGCTGGGGAAGCTTATGCGGCAGTCGGTGGAATTCCAGGACATCGCTTTGATACAGAACGCGTGAATGTCATTAAAGACGATTTAGATGAGGCCTCTCTCATGTTTTGTCTGGCTGATCATGTGCGTAAGGCTTGTTCCTATGATTTCTAGTAGGCAGTTAATTCGGTTAGAATCAGATGTTAGGACGTCTAAGTTGTCGGATGTTAAAAAGGAACAATACCTCAAGTGGTTGTCTGAGATGCGTCATGTTAATCGTGCGCTTACCTATCGAGATGATCTCTATTTTGCCTTAGAATATTACGCAGCCTGTCTCAAAGAAATTAAAGAAAGCCTGAGGACGCTTGTATGATTTGTGGATTAGTTGCTTTAATGGCACTTGTAGGCTATATAATTGTAATGACATGGGAGGAAAAGAAATGAGTTTTACGAATAGAAAGGAATGCGATTGAAAAAGTTAGTTATTGCCATTCTCATCGGTTTGTTATTAACTGCTCTGGGCCTCAGTGTTTTTAGCCTTTATCAGACAGCGGACGCCTCGCAGTGGGACAATTTCGTGAAGATTTTTGGATCACTTGGCCTCGGTCTTGTTGTTCTTGTGGTTCTTATTGTGGCGACTGTTATTTACAATTATTGGAGAGATAAACGATGATTTTTGAAGATTTTTTAGCTTATTTGAAGACTTTAGATTTGCCTGACGCTTATAGAGATGCCATAGCTACTTTAAAGCCTTATGGGCGTGTGACGTTGCAATTTGAACGCGTTTTAGGTCAGCCTAGAGAAGCGCTTGTTTTATCTGATTCTGAGAGTTTACGTTGTCTCTACCAGTTCGTCTATTGGGTTTTAAATCGTGATGCTGTAGATGTTAATGTGCCGTTGATTGAAACGGTTTACGGACTTGCTTTGTCTATGGACGTGATGATTAGTAACGTGGGTGATTCAGCAGTTTCAAGAAATAGTGTGTTTTGCTGAATTTTTTCGTTTTTTACTTGCTTTATCATGCCTTTTGATGTATACTTAATCATAGAAAGATAACAACAGATTGTGAGTTATTAATTATGATTAGATTAAGTCAATTATCTAAAGAAATTTATCGTCCAAAAGATATTGCATTTTTTGTTGGTGTGACAACACGTACATTACAAAATTGGGAATCTGAAGGAAAACTTGATTTAGGCGAAATCCTGAGACAAATCGTCGTTTTCTTACGAAGACTGATGTTATTGCTCTTTTGAAAGAACGTGATTTATTGGTTGATGATTGTACAGATGTTCGTCGTGATGTTGTTTATGCACGTGTTTCATCTCATGATCAAAAGAATCATGGTGATTTGGATCGTCAAATTAGATTTTTGATTGATCAAAATAATGATTTACAAAATGTACTTGTTTTGTCAGAAGTTGGTTCTGGTTTGAATGATAATCGTAAACGATTACAACAATTGTTAAAGATGGTAATGAATGACGAAGTAAATCGTATTTTTGTTACGTATAAAGATCGTTTGACTCGATTTGGTTTTCATTATATTGAGACAATGTGTCGAGAAAAAGGTGTTGAAATTGTTGTTATGAATCAAAAAACTGAAAAATTGTCTGTTGAACAGGAGTTAACTGAAGATTTAATGGCATTGGTTGCTTCTTTCTCAGGGAAATTATATGGTTTACGGTCTAAAAATCATCATTTGTCAAAAATTAATGATGATTCAAAACAGGTTGTTGCATCTACTAAATTAGTAGATAATATTGTGTTAAGTGACGTTACGGATTAATAATTATGATAAAAAAGAAGTTTACAGTTGTTACACAACTTCATGCAAAAAATAATGAAGATATTATTCGGTATTTTGAAGAATCTCGAAATGTGTATAGCAGAGCTGTTCGTGAGACATTTTATGTTGTTAAGAAGTCTGAAGACTTTGATAAAGCGAGCTTTAATACATATTTGCAAAATAAATATGGCATTTTAAAACGTACTGCAAATAGCATTATTTCTGATGCAGTCGGACGTTTAAATGCGTTAAAAGAATTAAAAGCGTATGAACAAAAACAATTACGATATAAGATTGAGTCATTGATTGATGATATTGGTGAATTAGAAGCGATTAAAGCAGACAATTGTGCTATGTTGCGAGCAAATGTACCTGTTAATTTGATTAAACATCGTAATTTGCGTCGAAAATTAGTAGCTAAAAAAGCTAAATTAAATCGGTTGACACAACGTTTGAATACTTTAACATATCAAATAGAACATAATATTTATAAATTGTGTTTTGGCACAAAGAAATTGTTAAAGTCTGATTATGATGCGTTCATTGCTCAACGAGATTCTCAAATTGGTTTTGTTGGTACTAAATCTGAAAAAGCAGGGAATCAATTATTACAATTGTCTTTTGATGCTCCTGGAAATCAATTTAATGTTCAGTTACGAAAAGATTTTGGTGGCTTTAAAAACACTACTGATAAGTATGCTTTTGGACGTGTTTATTTCAATCATCATTTGCCAGAATTGAAAGCAATTTTGCAATACAAAAATAGTCCTTTGAGTTTTAAAATTATTAAACGTAATGATCGTTATTATTTGTATTGTACGTTTGAAATTCAACGTGATGAATCTGATTTTAAAACACGTTCATCGTATGGAACAATCGGATTAGACTTCAATAAAGGATTTGTAACATTATCTGAGACAAATCAATATGGCCATTTAGTGGCGACTGAAGTTTTACCTTATCGTTTTAAGGCAGGATCTTGTACAACAAATGATTTACGTCAATTGGCAAAGTATGTTGTTGAAAGAGCCGAGTCTGTTGGTAAGGATATTTGTATTGAAGATTTAGATTTTAAAGTCAAGAAAGCAAAAACGCAAGCGAAAAAGAATAAGAAATATAACGAGATGATTCATTCATTAGCATATCGTCAATTTACAAACTATATTGAATACACTGGTCATTATCATTTTGTTCTTGTTAAACGTGTTAATCCAGCTTGGACATCTTGGTTAGCAAAACAATTATATTGTCCTAAAATGAAATTAAATACGCATATTGGTGCAGCCTTTGTCATTGCTAGACGTGGACAAGGTTATAAAGATTCCGTTAAATCGTAATTTATATATGATACAACGTTATACAGATATATAAATGCAAGACAATTTAGTATCTCCCTTTAACGTGGTGTTTTTGAGAAATATAAGTGATAAGTTTCATTGTGTAGCTATTTAGTTGAAATGAAATGAATTTATATGGAATAGGTTAACCGTAAGACCTTGTGTTGAAAAACATTAAAATTGATCTAAAAATGAGATTTCTGAAATTTCTTTATTTTTAGTTACGGTCTTAATATCTTTAGGAAACCAATCGCGAATAGCTTGATTAATTCACATGAGGCAAGCAAACCACCCACTTTAGTGGGTGGTTATTGATAAGTGTTTATCTTCTCATTGGTAAAGTTTGGCATATAAACGGTAACGTTAATAGGCTGTTGTGATGGCTTTTTAGGGGCGCTTGTAGCACGTCCATAAACTGTAGCATTAATGCCTGTGGTATGTCCGTAGACGGTAGCCGTAATAGGATGTTGTGGTGGCGTTTTTGGGGCGCCTTTGGAATGCTCGTAGATTGTTGCGTTAGGGATGCCTGGAAAATTGTTCATAAGTGTTTATCCTTTCTTAAAAGCCTTCAAGAACTGTATTGTCGTCGATAGCTTTAGACATATCGTTTTTGATAAAATTAACGAGATCGCTAATTTCAGAAACGTCAGTAATAGCTTTTTGCGTCTCTTTCCACACAATAATGTAACCGTTACTTTCGTCGACGTAAGATTCAACAACGGTACCGTGAAGGTAACTAATATCGTTAGGTTCTGTTAGTTTATTAAGTTGTTCAGCATTAATGTCGTAAACGTATTTGTTGATTTTGGTTGCTGTTTCAACGAGTTGAAAATGTTGATTGAAAATATCGATTTGTTGAGTTGTTAGCATTGAGGTTATCCTTTCAAGAGTGGTATGGTGATGATGTTTTTATTATTGTCAAAAATAGTGGCGTCTTGTTGACCTTCCCACATGCTAATTAAATTTAAGCGGAAAAGCGAATAATCTGTTCTGTAATAATGATTATCTGCGTTAAAGGTTCGATTAAAGGCATTAATGATGAGTTGAAGGTGTTCGTCATAATCATCTGTTTCGAAGGTTCCGTTGATTGTTAGAGTAGCGGTGTTATGAATAGGGATTTGATTAGGACAAAAGGCATGAGCTTGTTCAGGGTCATCAATGCCTGTTGCTGGGCCATGCGCATGATTTTGGAAAACATGGATGTCGACACCTGGGAAGTAAAAGGTGTCAAAGGAGATTGGATCAAAGATTTCTGGGTTTTCTTCAGTAAGGGCTTGAAGGTTTTCTTTGAAAGTGTTTTTGATAGCTTGGCAAGCTTGGCTGATTTTGTGGTTAGCTTCTTTTTTAGTTTTAGCGTTGCGAATGAATTTATCGTTGATGTAAATCATGGCTGTGCCGTTGATGTCAAAATAAGTTCCCATAATGTGTTATCCTTTCGTTATTTGTTGATGATTTCTTTAATAATAGCGATGTCGGGAGCGAAAATACCCATAAGGATTGATAAAATTGTTGTCAAAAGAATAGACAGAATAAGAGTCCGTGCTTCAATTTTAAGAGTTTTAATGGTTGTTTTTGGAATTGATTTTTCAGTTTCTGATTGACAAGCTGCAAGAAAGCTGTGATAAATAAAGCGACGAGAGCGAAGCAAATTATGAGAACAGTGGTAGCACGTGTGCAGTAAAGACTGTGATAAATGACATATTCTTGACGCAATTTGGGGTAGTTGCTAAGAATAGTTTGCAAGGTGTCAGTAGGAATTTTAAGCGTTTGGGCTAATTGTTGTAGTAGTTGGTCCATGTTGTGTTATCCTTTCGATTAACGGTTGATGATTTCTTTAATAATGGCGATATCTGGGGCTAGAATTGTCATAAGTACACTTAAAACAACGGCAATAACGGTAGCTGTGAGGAATGTTAGCATTTCGATTTTGAGCATTTTGAGACTGCTGTCTAAAAGATCGCCATTGTCATCGGTATCTGTTGTTAGCCATGCAAGAAAGACACTAAATGCGATAACAAGAAGCATAGTGTTTCTGACAGTACCTAACGAGCTGTAAATAACGTATTCTTGACGAAGTTTTGGATAGTTGTTTAGGACAGATTGTAAAGCGTCTGTTGGAATTTTAAGAGTCTTGGCAAGTTGTTGTAATAGTTGGTTCATAGGGTGTTATCCTTTCGTCGAGTTGGTTTTAAATAATAGTTGTGTACGTAATTGCGGACAGCTAAGCCGTCCTCCATAACACAAATCATGGGTACGGGGGCGAACGTTAGTTCGCCAGCCCGCAAAAAAGAGCCGTTTTAGCGTTAGCTAAAACGGATAAGAAAACACTATATTAAGATAACGTTTGTTATCTTAATATAGCGATAAGACTGTGAAATTGAATTATATATTTTTTGTATTGAATTATATATTTTTTGTTCGATTTAATATGTCCGTGTGTTTCAATCTACACATTTCAATCCACATGCCCGCGTGGGGCGTGACTGCTGGTTACCATCTAGCCGTTTCTAGTTCTTATATTTCAATCCACATGCCTGCATGGGGCGTGACTTTTTGATGATAAGAGTAGCTTGACTTATTTCATATTTCAATCCACACGCCCGTGTGGGGCGTGACGTTTTTTAGCGTTAGCTAAAAAACCTTGACAAATTATTGGTAGTTTGTTACACTATAGATGAACCACGAGATGTGGTTCTGTGTTAATTTTCTTTATAATTTCTTCCATTAGTATAGTCGGTTTTAGTTCTTGCGACTGTACTCCTTTCAGTTTAAAATGGCATCTGAGATGGATGTCATTTTTTTGACAAATTGTTGTGATTTTGTTAATCTATAAATAAGCCATGAGATATGGCTTATGTAATAGTTTTTCATTTTAATTTTCTGTTTTATATTCGTAACTAGTTAGCCGAATGTAAACCTTTCTTTTTTCTCAAAGAAGCGATGTCTTTTATTGGATGTCGCTTTTTTGTTGGTTTTATGCTTTCGCTTTTGTTATAATAAAAGAAACAAATTCACAAAGGAAACTTATATTATGAACTATATGCATTTATTGGTTGGTCATCCAACGCAAAATTCTAAGAAATTTGAAGTTTGCTATGTGCTTGGTGACACAGCTTATGTTCGGCCCAAAAGACTAAAAGAAGACGCTAAGGTTGCTTTTATTGATTGGTCTGATACGGTTTTAGGACGCTTGCAAGCTGCTTACGACCGTATTCCTTTGAAAGACGATCGTGATAGCGTTTTGGTTGATTATCGTAAGCTAGTGGCTTGTTTAAAAGATGCTTTTATTGCCTTGACAGACGGTTCGTATGAACCGTCAGAACTCTTTGAGGAAACGTGTCCTGATAGTGATTTAAGACGTGTTTTTTTAGCGGCTTTAGAAATTTTTGAAAAAGATATTCCTACGGTATTACGTTCAAAAACGAACGATATTTGGGACTTTTTAGAAGAGTTAGATACATCTAAAATTCCTGATAAAGCGGTATTTAACCGTTTACAAGAATGTTATTTAGATAAAGGTTTTTCGGTTTTTGAGTTACCTGAAGCTTTGGTTGGACACGATTATGGTACGATTCGAGAAGGTTCAGAGATTTATAAAACGTTGCTTTTTGATTTGATTCATCCGTTTGATGCTACTTTTTTAGTTAATACGTCGTTGACGGTTTTAGCTAAGATTAAACATGGTGATTTCAAGTCAGAGACAATTGATGGCCAATTGTTAAATGTGCTTGGCGATTGGTTGCGTCATTTTGACCTTATCATTGATCAACAGATTACGGTGCATGAACATTCAAAGGATGAGCGTGTACGCAGTTATAAAACAATGTTTGAAAAGTTTCAAGCTTACGGAGGACTTAATGGTGTGTCTTTGCATTTGTTTAATGATGTAAAATTGTCGTCAGTTGGTTTGGAAGAAATCAAGGATGGGTTGTTGAATCCGTTAGTGCGTATGAGAATTGACGATAGAGCTACGGTGGATAGTATTGCTGATAGTCTTTTGTCTGAAATAGATAGTCTTTCAGCTGAAATAACTGTTACGCCTTTTGAACGAAAAATGTCGTTGATTGATACGTCTTTAGCGAGTTTAAAAACAGCGTCGTCTGAATGTGTAAGCGATGTTGCTGAATTATCCGATTCTGTTGATTTTGAGGTTGTTGAATTGAGTGGTATCCGTATGTCTGATGGTTATTGGAATTATTCAGAAGCCTTGTTGTCAGAAGTAGCTGTGGATGATCCTGTTAAACCTGTATTAGATGGTAACTCTGAAATAACCTATGTCAAACAATCTATTGCCGATCTTGATGACCCTGAGATATCAGGTGTGTACATTGCTGATGGCATTGAACCGCCTGTGTTCACGTGGTCAGCAGATAATAGGGAGTTCAGAGAACTATCGTCAAGTGAACAGTTAGAGGACTACGCTGTGGAAAAATCGTGTTTTGAAACAGTGCCTGATGTGCTTATGATTGACAATAAAATATCTAAAAAAGATACCTTCTATGTAGAGCCACTACCTCAAGTAGTATCTAATGACGATATTCCTGAGTTAGATAGGGCTAAAAAGGATACGTTTCATGATGACTCTCAAAAATCGCCTATTGATTATTGGCGTGGTCAGTCGTTGATTGTGACGGATAAAAAACCAGGTTTTTATACGACAGGTTTAGAAATGGCTTTAGACAACTTACCGCCAAAAGATGTTTTGAAAAATGTTTATGTCGATTATGGATCGTTGTGTGCGGCTGTACAATTGTGCTTGATGCAAGACTTTTTCAATGTTCGTGTCATGGTTAATGAGTTGTTGACTGTATTTAATGAGATTGGCCGTGGCGATTATGCGCTTTACGACGATTTGCGTGTCGAAAAAATTAAATTTTTGCGCAGTGGTTTAGTACGTTGCCTTTTAGATGCCATCAAGGGTGACGTTGTGCTACCACTATGGGACAATCAAACAGATGATCAATTTGGTTTTGATGTGAAAACTGTTCAGCGTGTGTTAAATGATTTAGCAGAAACTTATGGTCGTGAAGAAGGAACCATTGAACACTGGTTTACAATTTCAAACGAAACAAAAGGCTTGATTAAACAAGCTCTTAGTTATGTATCAAACGATACCATGTTCGTCAAAGTCCCTGTGTCTCTTACGTATACGGAATTTAGTGATTGGTTGTCTGAAAAAGAATGTGAGGCTTTGTCGCAACTCTTGTTCTTTGATGCTAAAAAAACCGATTGGTATCGCTCAAAAGCCATTGAAAAGGATTTGATGGAACAATACAAGGATTGCTCTTTATTACCCCTTGATTTTTTGAAAGACGATACGGTGACGAATCCGAGTCGCTATCGTAAGAACAACATTGAAGCGTGGGATTTCACCATTCAATCGCTCTTGCCACACCCACTCGCTACCGTGGCAGAATATGTGATTCGCTACCCTTACAAGGGCGAGCGTGAAGATTTGGAAAAGGCCATTGCTTGGGCGAAAAAAGCTGAGAAGTCACTTCCATATCTTCAAGCAACTCTTGGTTATGGGGATGGTATCGTGGACGATCTTCCTAAGGTGACGAAGGAGCAGTTTCCAGATTGTTCGGAAGGCCAGCGTGATGTTTTGCGTGCGGTGCAAAAAGCAACCTTGGCGCTTCGTGGTAGCCTTGGTTATGGCGAGCCTGAAGATGCTTTACGAGAGGTGACGGCTAAGGTGACCGAGCTTTTGGATGAAATGTAGGATTGTTTTTATAATCTTGTTGAAGAAATGTAAGAAAGGGCTGATGGTCCTTTTTTTATTTTTTGGTTCGTATTGTATCATAATTTTAATTAGGATTTTTATTAAATAATTTGCGAAGATGTTTTAGAGATAGTTGATTGACAGTTATTCGTTGTTGGTCTATAATTATTACATAATAAATAAGAGTTTAGCATCGGATAATATCGTGTGTTAAGAAAGGTTTGGTTTGATATGATAGACGCGACAGTGACAAATGGTCAGTTGGCGACACATTTGTCTGATCTTTTGGAGACTGTTTCTGATAAGTCATTGGAGACAGATGAAACAGCGAAAACATCTGAAATTAATGATTCAGCAACGACGGATATGGTTGCGTTGTTTGATGAGTTGACAAGTTTGAAAGACCGAGCAAAAGAAAAAGCTTTAAATGCTACGGCCTTACAATTGCCAAAAAATGATAATGCGACGGAGACTATTACAGCAAATTCTGATGCGTTTGATGAGAAATCTTCTGTTGTTACGGCTGATGCAGCTGTGGATTCTGTTGGTCGTGATGTGTTTGTAGGTACACATTCTATTGGTGTTGCGCAAGATACGGTGGTTCGGTCTAATACACCAACTACATCTGCTTCGTCAGCTGTTTCGTCTTCTCAAGGCTCAAATGTTTCATTTTCTCAAAAGTCGGATGTGACTGATAAAGTTTGATTAAAGTTTTTGCGGTGAACGGTCAGGTTTATTGGTACAATCGTGATAAATTGGCTGCTCATAGTAATCAAGCAATTGGTGAACTTTCAGAACAAGATGCGATAGCTAGTGGGATGCGTCATTCGAGTATTGAGGGGCCAACAGCAAAAACATATTTTACAAAGGAAGAGTTAGAGGCACGACGTAAAAAAGATGTGCCAACGACTGAAAATACAGGAGCAACGGTTGAAAATACTGTAGATACAAATATAAAATCGTTACCACGAACAGGCGATGTACCTGTTTCTGTTCCATTGGCAAGTGTGTTTACGGGTCTTGGCGTTGCGCTTTTGACTGTGTTGAAGAAACGTAAGAAAAAAGACCAAAAGCGTTTTGTTGATTAAAAAGAGCGATTATTCGTTCTTTTTTTAGTTGATTTTATTTCGCCCCTCCCCAAAAAATCAGCGCTAGCGTTAGCTAGCGCTGCCCAGAAAAAAACAGAACCTTGGCGGAACGCCAAGGTTCTGTTAATAAACGCTCAATAAACGTTCAATAAACGTTTAATAAACGGACTAATAAGCGATTAAGCCAAGGTTATCAAGCGTTTCATAGACGTCTTCTTCAAGTTTTTCAGTTAATTGAGCAATGTTATCAAGAGAACAAGAAGAGTCTTGTTTTATCGTAATGCTGATGTTGCTGTCAGAAGAAATACTTAGGAGACTATTATCGACGTTGAGATAAGCTTTTGATTTGTTGTGAAAGGCGCAGATGCTAGCTAGAAGTTTACCTTGAGATTCTGAAAGATTTTGTTCGTAGGCAAAATCAATGTTGTTGTAGTTGTAACTGAAATGAATCCAGTGGGTGATTGTTGGTCTGATAAGAATATCATCAATATCTAGAGGGTCAAGCAAGTTTTCGATGTCGTCTTCAGTGAGGTTTGACATGAGTTTTTGATTAAGACGATTGGTTTTTTTAAGGTAACTAAGATATTCGTCAATTTCTTGTTGATTTTGTTTAAGATTATTGTCTGTGAGCTTTACTTTGATTTTGTTGTTATGATCCATGAGAGGCTTCCTTTTTTATGATTCATGCGTATTAACGGTTTTTCATTTATCTGCCATGTCTTCAATAGCTTTTTTAAGAATGGCCTGCATGTCTTTTGCAGGGATTTTTGGATTAGCGTAAGTGACATCAATGCCATAGAAAATACCCATGCGAATTTGATACATTTGAGAGGCTGAAAATCGTGGATTGTTGTAGATGTTGATTTCTGTGTTAAATGGTACGCCTGCACGCTTTTCAAAAGCTAGCCCTTCGCGAAGTTCAAAGAGTTGCCATGGATTGAATTTTGGATTGAGGATGGACGAGATATCAAGACCATCGACAAGAGCAATGCGGTATTGACACATTTGTTCAGGGTCATAAATAGGGTCAGCATAAGGAGTTGGGTCGATGCCTTGTTGATAGCCAAGGTTGATTTGGTGTTGTTGTTCTGGGGTCATGAAGTAGTGTCCTTTCTAATGGCTTTTTTAGGGATGATAAGATGATTTGACAAGTAGTAATTGTCGTAATCTTCAGAAATGATTTGACGTTTAGCTGATTTGATGAAGTAGGGATTGTCTATGCTACGTTTAAAGTAGAGGGTATTATTTTTTTTGTCAACAGTATAGTTAAAAGAAACAGGACGTTTAGCGTAGTGGATGTAAGTAACGCTATCAGATAGTAGGTTTGTTGTAGATGCAAGTACACAAAGGCTAAACAAGATACAAAGTCCTTTAATGGCGACACTTAAACGGTTATTTTTGTAAGGCTTGACAGCGATTGTGGCCAGTTGACGTAAGATGAGGATGGTTCCGACAATGTTGATTGTAAGGAAGCTGAGAATAAGGAATGGATGGGTTCCAAAGAAGCTTGGCATAAAAGTTTCTTTTCTTTAAAAGAGTGATGTTAGTTTTTCCATGGCCGTTTTTCGAGAATGTCTTTTAATTGTTTGGCTTTACGCTCAAAGTAGCATTGCTCTTCCGTTAAGGCTTCTAATGTGCGTCGATGATTTGGCGCTCTGAGTATGCCGTCATTGACACATTGACTAATATAACTAGCAATAGGATTAAAGTGAGCCATGTCACGTGCCCATGCCTTAATAAGAGCCTTTTCGATAGCATTAGACAAGGCATTTAGCGTTTTTGGTTCAGAAATAGCACTTTGCATGATGGTGTTCAGATTGATAGTAGAGCATTGTTTAAAACCATTAGGTGTTTCAATGGTGACTGCTAATAGATAAGGGTTTTTCTCATCTGTTGGAACTGTAAAGTCGCCATCTTTTGTTACAAGGGCAATCGTTGTTTTGTCATTATTCATATAATTGATGCCATAAGTGTTTATGAAGTTGTGAACGATGTTTCTGATGTAGTTTTTGACGGTTTGTTGATGATAGGTGGTATCTGTAAAGATTGGCTTGATACCGTGGTCGCTTAAACTATAATTGATGAATAATTTAGCAATGATTGACGCTTTTGTTGATTGGTCTTTAGGCATGACGCTTATTTCTTCTAGGAAGTTGTATAGCGTTTTGTTGGATGGTTCGTCTGAGTTCTTATCTGTTAAAACGATATTTTTCATATCAGTCCAGGTGATAGTTTCATCATTGATTGGTAAAGTGGTAATTGTAGGTTCTGCTGGTTCGAGGGCTTCGAAACTAAAATGCATGTTTTTGCTTTCAAAGATGTCGTTTAGGATGAGTGTGTTTTTGTCACTAAATGCGGTTGCAAGATATTTAAAGGGCTGATTTAAGAGCTCTTTGAAATAGTACTTGTTGATGTCTTTGAAACTTTTGTCTTTATTGAAAGAGAAGTTATCAACTAAGGTTTCAACAAATGTGTCAGGATTGATAGCATGCTTTTTGAGAAAGGCAAGTGTTGGTTGCTCAAGGTCGTCATCGGTGATAAGGATGTTTTGTGTTTGAGGTGCTTCGGTGAGATGGTCAGCGTCACTATCACATTCTTGGGCTTGTTGGCGTTTGGCGATGAGTATATTTTTGAAGGCTTCAATGTCGTCTTTTGTTGGGTTTTCCCAACTTAAGAATTTAGATAGTTTATCGACAAAGATGGCTACGACATTGGGATCATAGCACATGGTGTCAAACTTATCGCTTTCGTCACTGATGTATGGGATGAAGCCTGATGGCGTCAGTTCAAGGGCGATAACGAAGTAATCGTTTTCGTTGTAATTATAATTGTCAATAATTTTTTTTGTTTCAGTGGCAGCTTGTTTCATCAGGTTTTTGATATGTTTAATGGCGTAGGTAAAGGCTTGTGTTGTTACGGACATAGTGGGTTTCCTTTCTTTAGAAAAGTGATTTGAATGTTTTGATGTTTTTGATGGTGCGAATTTTATGGGTGTTTTCTTTCTTAACGGTCAAAACGTAATTTGTTGATTTTCGTGTAGAGGGTTTCGATAGTTGGAACGATTTGATTAATGTTTGTAACCGTTTTTTCAGTGTCATAATGGATAATAGGGTTTTCATCAGGCGCACATGCGTAGTCATTCCATGAGAGGTAGGTAATGGTAACACCGTTTCTCACTTCTTGGGCACTGTCTTTAGGATGCGTTTGGGTCGATAGAGCGATGGTGATGCTTTGGTCATCATTGATAGTGATGTGACATTCGGTATCGTTATCATTTCCAAATGGTTGTGCGCCCCATTTTTTGAAGAAATCGTCAGGGTCAGTTCCTGGATAGCGTTCTTGAAGGCGTGTTTCAATGGCTTCTTTTAGTGGTGTAATTTTCATAATGTTAGTTCCTTTCGATTAGTTTTTGAAATGTAGACGTTTGATTTTTGTCATCATTTTTTTGATCGTTGGGACAATTTCTACAAGCATAGTGAGTGTTTTATCAGGATTTGAGGTCAATTGACAAGTAAAATTGTGGTTGTTAAAAATGTGACAGTCTTCGTTAAAGATTCTATCAGTAGTACGTTTGTAAGTTTTTTTGAGTTTTTCAAGGATTTCTTTTTTAATCATAAATTATTTCCTTATAAATCGTAAATACTGTAGCCTGCAAAGTCTGCTAAGATTTCTCTGTGTTCTTCAAAGAGTTTGCATTCGGCAAGGGCTTGGTCAAGGTCGTCTTGGGTTTCAATGGCTTTACCTGGGTCCATCCAGAAGATGCGAGGGTTATTGCGATTGGCTTCTTTAATTTGTGGCCAGTCGGCAAGGTAGGTGCTAAGGGTTTGTTTATTTTTGAGTTGTTTTGTGGCTTGTGCTTTGACAAATACAGCCACGCGTTGTTTTGGGGTCATGGGGTTCCTTTCTATTGGCTTTGATAAAGGAGTTCTTCTAAGTCGCCTATGGTGCGGTCAAGTACGCTATGAAACGGTCATCGGTGTCACGGAGGTCAATTGGGTCTAATGTGATGAGAGCAATTGGCATATGAACTACACGCCCACTGAAGTGGGCGGTTTCTGGGAACATCATAGAAGAATGATTGAACATCTAGCGAGCCGCTAAAGTTCGATAAACATTCTTATGTAAGCTTGTCATACGGTGATCAATAAGAGTATTAATCGTGATGATAGAGGCTCGACTATTTACCAAGGCCAGTCCCTGACCTGTTTAATAGGTTATCAAGCGGTTTTTAAAGCTTGATTAAAATAACTAATGGTTTGTTTAATCCATTGAGATGCTACTTGGAAGAAAACAGTTGAAAAATAACCGTTTTTAGCTTGTTCGTTTAATAGCAACAATTGCGATTGAAGGTATGTTTCAAGACCACGATAAAGAATGTTGATGGCCGCGTTGATATCTCGGTCATGTGTTTCATGACAGTGTGGACAGGTCCATTCACGGATATCAAGAGGTTTTTTACCACTATCCCAACCACATTGATGACATATACGTGATGTGTAATGTGGTGGTACAAGAATAAATAACTTCCCATACCATTCACATTTATAACGTAAGAGACGAACAAAAGTAGCCCAAGAAGCATTTGAAATAGCTTTTGCTAATTTATGATTTTTTAGCATATTTAATTTTTAAGTCTTCTAAAACAATAACGTTATAAGTTTCAACAAGTTTCTTTGTTAACTTGTGTAAATGATCATGACGTTTATTGGCGACTTTTCGTTGAGCTTTAGCACTTTTTTTCATACGTTTTTCGTGATTCTTAAAATCAGATAACTCAGATGCTTCATATTTATCTTTATCAAAAATATTTTTTTCGATAAGATAAATAAGTTCGTTTGTTGTTAGAATTTTTGAATTACGATTCATACTTTTAGAAGCTTTACTTTGAGCTTTTAAGCTAAGTGCAAGTGCTTGCCCAGGACTAAATTTTGGAAATTTAATACCATTAGATAAAGTTAAAAGGTGTGTCAAACCGAGGTCTCCGCCCATTAATTGTTTGGTTTTCACAAGTAATTCACGGTCGGGTTCTTCGATTTGAAAACTGATATAATAATCTCCAAAGGACTCTCGAGTAATCGTATATTCTTTAATTTGACCATTAATTCGGGTAGTTTTAGACGTTTTGATAAATCCTAATTTTGGCACATAAACATAGCGAGGTCCTGCAACATGAACGCTTGTTTTTCCTGATTTTTGTTTATTTGCTTTACCTGTAAATGATTGACTGCGATGTTTACGTGATTTAAATTTTGGTTTTTCAAATTGGTCAGGTTTTTTGAAAAAGTTTTTATAAGCTTGATCAAGATTTGCTAATGATTTTTGTAAAACGGTTGCATCTGATAAATGAAGCCAAGAATGTTCTTTTTTTAATTCTGTTAACATTTTTTGCATATCATACGCATCAATATAAACAAAATTAATAATTTTTTCTCCATTCTCTTTTGCTTTTTCTTTATAAGAATTGTAATCGTCAATCATCGCACTATAGCGATTTTCTTGCATATTACGAAATTGATTCCAAACAAAACGGTTGTTCCCAAAAGTTTGTTCAATGGTTTGTTTTTGTGTTTTATTTGGATAGAGTTTCAATTTAACACCCGATAAAATGGTCATTTGAGAGTCCTCCTTTCTATTGAAGTTAATTTTATTATACGCTTTTGAAAGTAATAGTCAAAGAAAAGGCGTATATGTAAGATAAACGTGCATTTGACGATTGTTTAAGGCCGCGGTTTTCGCGAATTCATCCCCCGATTGAAATCGGGGGCCTTCTTCGCTCCGCGGCTATGTAATCATCAGGATAACCGTGATCGTAAGTTTTAGTGAGTTGTGGTAAGGGCTTGACACGGACGATTAATCTATCTTTAGTTAAATGGATTTTAGTCGCTGAATTAGCACTCAGTGCGTAGAAGTCATCGATGTCTGAGTTTAAATAGTCGTTAATTAGAGTATTAAATCGAGGATCATTAATGAAATGTTTGAATTTGTCGTAAACGATATGGTCTTTATGTAAAACTGAATAAAGTGACATGAGCGTTTCCTTTCTTAGTCAATAGTAAAGTCAAATGAGTTGATGTTTTTTAATTGGAATCCTAGGAAAAGATTTCCTTTGAAATATTCGATAAACCAACGTTTGCGTAGTGCTGCATGGTATTGCGTTTGTGGTTCTTTTGGGTTGTCTTCACTAAAGTCATTTTCAAGGTAAGCACGGTCAAAGGCTTTGTGTTCGACGGACATGAAGTCGTAGTCGTTATCGATTTCAAGGCGATAGGTGTGGTCAAGAAGATACAAGAAATCGTCAATTTTAGTTTGATTCCAGTTTGTATCGAGGTCGATTGTAAAGACGGTACCGTCGTAGTTGCTATCATAATTAAAGTTGGTATAAAGGTTGTCTGGAAAATCGCCAAAAAGACGGACAGTGAATTCACGGTGGTCTTCGATTTGTTTTTGATAGAACTTGAGTTGGTCAATGGTAGTAAGATGTTGGAGTTCAGCAATAGGCGTTTCGGCTAAGAAAGCGTCACGAATGGGGCCTTGATAACCACCGTTAGTGCTTTCAAAAGTTTCACCTGACTTTAAGGTGAGTTTGTAGTTGAGATAGAGTGACATATTAGGTGTTTCCTTTCATAATTTTGAGGTAGATGTGATATGTAATAATGAAGTGCGAAGACGCGACCAATAGCGTCTCTCCAAAACCTAAAAAATGGGTCTCGGGGGCGACCGTGAGGTCGCCATCCCGCAAAAATACCGTTTAGCGTTAGCTAAACGGTGAAACTAACTTTTTCATAGTACATTTTTTTGATCAAATGTACTATGAAAAAGACTAGTTTTTTTATTTTCGGTTGCGGTAGCGTACGATTAATACAAGGTTGATTAAATTGATAAGTATTCCGATAAGGGCGATGATTGTTGTGTGATTTTCAGAATCGCCTGTTTCTGGTAGTGTTTTTTGTTTTGTGTTAATTGTTGCTTCTGAGCTTGCTTCAGAGTGTCCTTCTGAGCTTGCTTCAGAGTGTCCTTCTGAGCTTGCTTCAGAGTGTCCTCTTGCTTCAGAGTGTCCTTCTGAGCTTGCTTCAGAGTGTCCTTCTGAGCTTGCTTCAGAGTGTCCTCTTGCTTCAGAGTGTCCTTCTGAACTTGCTTCAGAGTGTCCTTCTGAACTTGCTTCAGAGTGTCCTTCTGAACTTGCTTCAGAGTGTCCTTCTGAACTTGCTTCAGAGTGTCCTTCTGAACTTGCTTCAGAGTGTCCTTCTGAACGTGTTTCAGAGTGTCCTTCTGAACTTGCTTCAGAGTGTCCTTCTGAGCTTGCTTCAGAGTGTCCTTCTGAACTTGCTTCAGAGTGTCCTTCTGAGCTTGCTTCAGAGTGTCCTTCTGAACTTGCTTCAGAGTGTCCTTCTGAACTTGCTTCAGAGTGTCCTTCTGAACTTGCTTCAGAGTGTCCTTCTGAACGTGTTTCAGAGTGTCCTTCTGAACTTGCTTCAGAGTGTCCTTCTGAGCTTGCTTCAGAGTGTCCTTCTGAACTTGCTTCAGAGTGTCCTTCTGAGCTTGCTTCAGAGTGTCCTTCTGAACTTGCTTCAGAGTGTCCTTCTGAGCTTGCTTCAGAGTGTCCTTCTGAACTTGCTTCAGAGTGTCCTTCTGAACTTGCTTCAGAGTGTCCTTCTGAACTTGCTTCAGAGTGTCCTTCTGAACTTGCTTCAGAGTGTCCTTCTGAACGTGTTTCAGAGTGTCCTTCTGAACTTGCTTCAGAGTGTCCTTCTGAGCTTGCTTCAGAGTGTCCTTCTGAACTTGCTTCAGAGTGTCCTTCTGAGCTTGCTTCAGAGTGTCCTTCTGAGTTTGCTTCAGAGTGTCCTTCTGAGTTTGCTTCAGAGTGTCCTTCTGAGCTTGCTTCAGAGTGTCCTTCTGAGTTTGCTTCAGAGTGTCCTTCTGAGCTTGCTTCAGAGTGTCCTTCTGAGCTTGCTTCAGAGTGTTCTTCTGAGCTTGCTTCAGAGCGTCCTTCTGAGCTTGCTTCAGAGTGTCCTTCTGAACTTGCTTCAGAGTGTCCTTCTGAGCTTGCTTCAGAGTGTCCTTCTGAACTTGCTTCAGAGTGTCCTTCTGAACTTGCTTCAGAGTGTCCTTCTGAACTTGCTTCAGAGTGTCCTTCTGAACGTGTTTCAGAGTGTCCTTCTGAACTTGCTTCAGAGTGTCCTTCTGAGCTTGCTTCAGAGTGTCCTTCTGAGCTTGCTTCAGAGTGTCCTTCTGAACTTGCTTCAGAGTGTCCTTCTGAGCTTGCTTCAGAGTGTCCTTCTGAACTTGCTTCAGAGTGTCCTTCTGAACTTGCTTCAGAGTGTCCTTCTGAACTTGCTTCAGAGTGTCCTTCTGAACGTGCTTCAGAGTGTCCTTCTGAACTTGCTTCAGAGTGTCCTTCTGAACGTGCTTCAGAGTGTCCTTCTGAACTTGCTTCAGAGTGTCCTTCTGAGCTTGCTTCAGAGTGTCCTTCTGAGCTTGTTTCAGAGTGTCCTTCTGAGCTTGTTTCAGAGTGTCCTTCTGAGCTTGTTTCAGACGATATTGATACGATAACGTAGTTATGGTAACGGAGTTCTGGTTTTTGTGGAGCGGTTGGGAGGATTGGAAGGTTTTCAACAGGAATTGTTGAGTTGACTGCAAACCATTGCCATACGCGACCATCGTTACCAAAATGGAATGTCAATTGTCCGTCTTTTCCGATACCAACAATACCGCCTTTGTAAAAGTCGGGTTGGTCGTAATTATCCCAATCGTGTGTCATTCCCATTGTTTCCCAGTCGTTAATCGTGTCAGCGTAAGCTTTACCGTCGCTATGAACAACGATTGTTGACCCATTGATTTCAACGTATTTGCCGTCCACATTGACGTATTCTGTTCGGTCAGTGTATTGTTCACCTTTTCCTCGGTTGAGTGAATTAAAGCCGAATAAGGCATTGTCGCCAAGAGCAATGAGGTTTTTGGCGTCATCGTAAAAACGAAGTGTTGTTTTGACATCAATGGCTTGTTGGAAGTTCATTAATCCAATAGTGATAGTTGGGTCTTTATAAAGAATGGCATAACAGTCGATGTTTGGTGTGTAATTGTATTCGACACTTGAGATTTTTTGACCGTTATATGATGAATTTTCAAGATTGTCATATCGGATTGTTGTTGTTTCGTTTGCTTTTAATTGGACATATGTTCCTGCATCAATAAATGTTGAGTTGGGATCTAGCACAGTGTTGACGAGATAGTAGGCGTCGCCAACCTGTCCGTTATTTGCGGCGTTTTGGGCAGCTGTTTGAACAGTTTCTTCAGATACAACAGTTCCTTGAGTGACTGTTGATGTTGCATTTGGTTCAGTTCCTCGGTTGTATACGAGTGCTTGACTTTTAAGTTCTTTTAAATGGCCTTCTGTTTGTGTGTTGGCTTCTGCAATAGCCATGTTTTGATCGTATTCTGCCTTTTTTTGATCGTAAATATCTTTTTCAGCGAGATAGTCGTTTACTTTATTAGTGATTGTTTGTGCGTCTGTAGTCATTTGTTGTGTGGCTTCTTCTTGAGATGTGACAATGGTTGTAGATGATGGCGCTACAGCGATATTGTTTTCATGGGCGTATGAAATTGCGTTAGTGAGGTCGTCATTTTTTGAAATAGATGTTTGTGTTGTGGTGGGTTCTGTTGGCGTTGTTGGCGTTGTTTCATCAGCGGATGCTGTTGAAAGTGCGATGAGACTTGTAAAGAGCATAATTGCTCCGACGAGTCCATAGGCTTTTGTTTTAATGAATTTTGGAGTTGATGTTGTTTTTAACATGAGTGGTTTCCTTTCTTGTATTTAGGGAATGAGATTACGTTTTCCAAAAAACAAAACATGGGTTCGGGGCGAAACGTTAGTTTCGCATCCCGCAAATTGTTAGCAAAAAAAGCGTTAGCTTTTTGCTAATAATCTTTATATTTGCTTTTTTTTGGTTTTTTTATTATGATTATTATAGATATTTTATTTAAGGACGTAGGTTTATGAAATTAAAAAATAAGCAAATTGTAGTAACTACATTGTATGGTTTGTCTGGTTTAGTGGGTGTATCTACTGTTAATGCCGACGCAATGACGGCGGGTACGGTTGTTGATTTGCCTGTGGATCAAACGATTCCATCTAATGCAGTTGTGACATCACAACGTGAAGTTCCTCGAAATTTGTATACGGCGTCTGCAAATATTGATTTAACTGATGAATTACCGAATGAATATATTGTAAGTGCACCTGATTCTCAAAATTCATCTATCTATAAACGTCATGATAATTTTGTATCATTGCATTTTGATGATATGGGGTCTGTTCATGCTGGTGATACAGTGACGTTATTTGCAAGTGGTATGTTTTATGGGGATTTAAATGGTAGTTCCGTTTATGATGATGCGGGTAATGAATTGGCTAAGATTAAAGTTGAACGGTTGAATACATCAGCTTCTGAGGCGCAATATAAAGATCAAACGATTGATTCTGAAAAATTAACGTTAGCTAATAATTTGATTCATTCTAAGATTACATTGACGTTTACTGATGCTGTTGATAAAAATCATTTAACAAATGTTAATTTGTCTTTTTCTAATCGTGATTGGTTTGATGGTGCATTGACTGATTTTAGTATGAATACGTTTGAGTCAATTCGTGATCGGGATAATACAGTATTGGCTAAAAAACATATTTTTCTTCCTAAGAGTTATACGCAAAATGATGTTATTGGTGAACCGACTGTTGATGATTTTACATCTCGCGCAGACGCTTTATTGGGTGGCGTGACGCGTTCGTATAATACGAGAACAAAAGAGATGGATTATGTGTCGATTAATACGAATACCTTTACGACATCACGTGATACAAATACATTTATCAAAGGGACTGAAATTACGCTTGCGAAACCTGATGGAAGTCCTTATGAATTTGATTTTCGTGACATGTTATCGAATAAGGATGTGGATGCTACAGGCACATCGCAACCATTAGAAGTTGGGAAGTCTTATATTTTTAATACTAGAGTTCCGTTGACATTGGTTGGCGATCCTACAATTCGTGGTTTTTATTCATCTCGACCAAAACCTCTTAAAATGACTGTGACAAGTTTGGATAATGATCATGTGACGTTTCGTTTGGATGAAGATTATCCGAGAATTGGTTCTCGTAAGAATCGTTTATTTTATTTACCTAGAAAGCCTGTTGGATTGACGTCGTTAGACGGTATCATTGATCCGATTACAGGAAAAGCGTTGGCATCTAATATAGATGTTTTTAAAGAAACCGTTATACGTGCTGATAAAGGTTGGACGGCGACGTTTGTTGATAAGGAACCATTGACGATTGTTGGTTCTACATCATCTGGTTCTGGAACGTTTAAACCGTTGTATAAAACAGTTCTTAGGGGTGTTACGTCGTCTGGTCGTGTGTTGGATACGAATGTTGGTGTAGGTGATCTTGTTGAAGAAGGCTCTACTTTTTCCATTCCTGTGTCTAAACGAACGCTTATTGTTGATGGTAAAAAATATAAAGCAACTGTAGAATCAGTATCGGGCGCACAAACAAAAGGGTTACAAACACTTGATGTTGTTTATAAGTTAGCTGAATCATCAGTGACTCAGAAGTTTATTGATGAGTCAGGTGATGTGTTGAAGAATGATAATGTAGTGACAGGTGCTGTGGATGGATCTGTTAATTTGAGTCATTTGAATGATATTATTAAAGATGGTCAAATTTATCGATTAACAAAACTTCCTGTGGAACCTAAAGTATTTACAGAATCTCCTCAAGTGGTGACATATGTTTATCGTTTAGTCAAAGGTAGTGTTGTCCAACAGTTTTTAGCTGAAGATAATACGGTACTTAAAGATGAATTGAAACCTTATGATAATGTGGCTGTTGGTACGTCTGTGACCTTGTCTTATCCGAATGAGATTGTTAAAGATGGTAAGACATATCGTTTAAAAGTAGCGCCTAATATTCCTGAGAAAGTTACAGAAGGTGTGACAACGGTAAAAGGTATTTATCGTTTAGTCAAAGGTAGTGTTGTTCAACAGTTTTTAGCTGAAGATAATACGGTACTTAAAGATGAATTGAAACCTTATGATAATGTGGCTGTTGGTACGTCTGTGACTTTGTCTTATCCGAATGAGATTGTTAAAGATGGTAAGACATATCGTTTAAAAGTAGCGCCTAATATTCCTGAGAAAGTTACAGAAGGTGTGACAACGGTAAAAGGTATTTATCGTTTAGTCAAAGGTAGTGTTGTTCAACAGTTTTTAGCTGAAGATAATACGGTACTTAAAGATGAATTGAAACCTTATGATAATGTGGCTGTTGGTACGTCTGTGACTTTGTCTTATCCGAATGAGATTGTTAAAGATGGTAAGACATATCGTTTAAAAGTAGCGCCTAATATTCCTGAGAAAGTTACAGAAGGTGTTATGAAAGTGCCTGCTATTTATTATTTAGTTACAGGTGGTCTTGTTCAGCATTTTAGAGCAACTACAGGCGTGTTTTTAAAAGATGATGTACGTCCATATATTAATGTTCCAATGGGGACATCTGTTTCGTTAACACATCCTGCTGAAATTGTTAAAAATGGAGTGACTTATCGATTTCAATCAATGACAGATGAGCCATCTGTCATTACGGATAAGGATCAACATGTGACTTATATGTATGTGCCTGTGCTTGGATCTTTAACAGAACGATTTGTTGATAAGTCAGGTAATGATTTAGCACCTATGAAATTAGTTTATGACAATAAGCCAGTAGGATTGCCGATTGTGTTGACTTATCCTGAACGTATTGATGTTTCAGGTGTTCCTTATCGTTTTATTAGCATAACAAATTATCCAAAGACGTTGCCTGAAGGTCGTATGGTGATTACATGTACATATGAACCAATTAAAGGTCGTGTCACACAACAATTTGTTGATGAAGACGGCCGTAAACTTGTTTCTGATAATGTTATTACCGATATTGTATCAACTAAGCTTCAATTAACACATTCTGATCGTCTTATGGTCGATGGAAAATTATATCAGTTTGTTAAGCAAACAAGTGAACCTGATAGTATTCAAGAAGGCGATACGACAGTTATTTATACGTATAAATTAGTTAAAGGTAGTTTAATTCAAGAATTTGTTGATGAAGATGGTTTTCCATTACAGCCGTTAGAAAAGGTTTATGATAATCAACCTGTTGGAAGTAAGGTTGATGTAATGCGTCCATTAGTTATTGATAAAGATGGTGTTCATTATCATTTTATTAATTCAAATACAATTCCTTTGACACTACCAGAAGGATTGACGACTATAACAAATCGTTATGGCGTTGATAAAGGTAGTTTATTGATGCGGTTTGTTGATGTAAATAACAATATATTACAACCAGATGTATTTGTTTTGTCTGCTAAGCCTGTTGGTAGTGTGGTTGGCTCTGTTGTTGTTCCTGATGTTATTTATAGTGGAAAAACGCCTTATCGTCTAATTAAAAAAGGTGTTTGCCTAATGTATTATCAGAAGGTACATCTGTGGTAATGAATGTATATTCTCCTGTTAAAGGTACTGTTGTTGAACGTTTTGTTGATGATAAAGGGAATGATCTTCAAGCAAGTGTTAAGACAGCTGTTGATCAATTAATTGGTACATCTGTGACATTGCATCATCCTGATCGTATTGTGAAAGATGGTGAGACTTATTTATTTGTTTCTGCGGATGGCGTATTGACTAGTGTTAAAGAAGGTCTTTCTATTGTAATATATCGTTATTCTAGTGAAGGCCGTACAAAGCATGTGGATATCTTGACGGGTGAAGAAGTGGCTAAGTCTGAACAAGGCATTAAGCCTAAGAAAGATGATATTCCAAACTATCGTTACATTGAAACGAGTAAAGATGGCGATGGTAATATTATTCATAAGTATCGTCAAGTGGTGACACGTTTTGTAGACCGTCATAGTGGCGCTGAAATTGCACCATTTGAAAAAGGAACAACGCCTAAGAAAGATATTCCTGATTACCGTTATTATGAAACCACGCGTGATGATAATGGTAACACGCGTCATGTTTATGAGCAAATCACGACACGTTACATTGATAAGGTGACTGGTAAAGACTTATTACCGTTTGATAAGGGAACTAAACCTCAAAAAGATATTCCAGGTTATCGTTTTGATCATACGGAAAAATTGTCTAATGGTGACACCAAACACTATTATGTGAAAGTAGTCACACGTCATGTAGATATTGATACGAAGAAAGAATTGGCTGACGTCGAAGAAGGGACACAACCTAAACGTACGTTTGATGGCTATTATTTCGTTGAAACAAAAACAGACAATGGTGACACCACACACTATTACAAACAAGTGGTGACGCGTTTCGTGGATAAATCTGGTAAAGATTTGGTACCGTCTGAAAAAGGTAAGAAGGATAAGAAAGATATTCCTGATTATCGCTATGTGGAAACTAAAGTTGATGAAAAAGGTAATGTCACTCATGTCTATGAACCTGTACCAAAACCTGAACCTAAGCCAGAACCTAAACCTGAACCTAAGCCAGAACCTAAGCCAGAACCTAAGCCAGAACCTAAGCCAGAGCCTAAGCCAGAGCCACAACCTGCGCCTAAGCCAGAGCCTAAGTCTGAACCTCAACCTGAGCCTAAGCCTGAGCCTAAGCCAGAACCTCAACCAGAACCTAAGCCTGAGCCTAAGCCTGAACCTCAACCTGATCCTCAACCTGAGCCTAAGCCAGAGCCAAAACCTGAGCCTCAACCTGAACCTAAGCCAGAGCCTAAACCTGATCCTCAACCTGAACCTAAGCCAGAGCCTAAGCCAGAACCAAAACCTGAGCCTAAGCCAGAGCCTAAGCCAGAGCCTCAACCTGAACCTGAGCCAGAGCCTAAGGTTGAAAAACCTGTGGTTGAAAAACCAGTAGTTGAAAAACCTGTGGTTGAAAAACCAGTAGTTGAAAAACCTGTGGTTAATCAAGAGTTACCACATACGGGTGATATGGCTGAAATGGCACAATACGGTCTTGGTCTTGCAAGCCTTGGTCTTGTAGGATTAGCGCGTACGGCACTCGCTCGTCGTAAGAAAGATTAAGAAGGAAAAGCCTAAACGGCTTTTCTTTTTTTTAGTTTGTTTTAAGGGCGTTTTTTTGCTATAATAAAAGCGTAAAACTATAGTTTAATTTTAGAAAGGTTCCTTTTTTATGATTCATGTAAAAACGGCGGCTGCAGGTGTCATTTCCTTGGCAGCGACATTGTCAAGTACAGTCTCAGCAGAAGAGACAAAACGGATTGAAAAAATTCCGTATCAAACGAAAACGGTTGATGATCCAACACTTCCTCTTGGAGAACGTAAAGTGGTTCAAAAGGGTGTTGAAGGTGAAAAAGAGATCACTGGCGGGACAACATCATCTCGTAAATCGGTTGATTTGTTAGCGATTATTGATACGTCAAGTTCAATGGTTGAAAATTTTGGACGTGCGCTTGATTCAGCTGAAAATTTGGTTAAATCAATGACCGATAATGATACGATTACTTTTGCGCATTATCAAACCAATGGGAATAATTCGTATAATACAGGTAATGGAAAAGCAGATAGTACATCTTTGAAATCAATGTTTTTAGGTGCGATGACGCAACCAATGACAAAAGCGCAAGCCATTAAGTATTTGGAAGATGCCAAGACTTTTAAAGTAGGTTCTAATGGCGTTCAGTTAACAGATTTTCTTCCTGCTATGGAAGGAAAAGGTTATAATTTCCAAAAAGAAGATGGTAAAGGTTTCCAAGATGTTTATATGGCTCATCATAAAGGTGATAGTACCATTTCGGTCATTCAATTCACTGATGGTTGGATGAATAATGTATCAACATCTAATCATCCAACACTTCCACGTGATGAATCAATTGATATGGATTTTGCAGATTGGGCTAAAAAGAATGCTAAAACCTTTATGACAGTTGCCTTTAAGAATAATGGTGGCGCTAATGGCGGACCTACTGACTTTTCAGTGCGTAATATGAAGGCTGTTGGCCATCCTAATATTTATGATGAACGTCAAACGCCAATTGATGATGCAAAGATTGTCAAACAGTTTGAAGAAACGGCGATTGAAAAACAAGTTCCTGCTAAAGAAACAGTGATTAAATTGCCTGTTGATGAAATTATTCATGTGGGCACAAAGAAGGAAGTAATACATCCTGGAACGGTTTATCGTGTCAATTCTAGTGAGACAGCAGGAACAATTAAGGTTGTCCAAGAAGAACAAGTTGGCATCAATAAGCCAGGCCAAGAACGTATCATTGAAGTAGGGACAAAACCTAAGACGGATGTGACAAAATTACCATTTGAAACCAAATACATTGAAGATCCTAATTTAGATCGTGGGGTTGAACGTGTGGTGGAAGTTGGTAAGGACGGCTCATCATCCGTAACAACGACCTATGGTTTGACCCGTGAGCGTGACGCTTATCGTGATAGCGACGATTATCGTGATCCTAATAAGGTGTCTAAGGGCGTCTTGAAAGAAACAGCTGAAGCGCCTAAAGTAACCCCTAAGGTAGATCGTGTCATTGCGCGTGGGACTCGTGGGATTACGCGTTTTGTGGATAAAGCAACAGACGTTGACTTGGTAGCCCGTGAAAAAGGAAATGTGGCCAAAAAAGATATTCCAGAATACCGTTTTGTCAACACGGAAACGTCTAAAGAAGGTGATGTGACACATTACTATGAACAATTGGTAACCCGTCATGTCGATAAGGCGACTGGTAAAGAAATTGCGCCAATGGTTAAAGGCTTGACGAATAAACAGTCTATTCTTGGTTATCGTTTTGTCGAAACAAAAACAGATGCTAATGGTGACCGTCGTCATGTTTATGAACAAGTGTCAACGCATTTTGTGGATGAAGCTGGTAAAGAAATTAGTACAATCGTTAAAGGTATTGTAGCTAAAAAAGACATTCCAAATTATACTTATATTCGTCAAACAACAGCGGATAATGGAGATGTCATTCATGTTTATCACGCCATGATGACACACTTTGTCGATGAATTGACAGGTGATGTATTAGCAAAACCTGAAACAGGTAATCAACCTAAGAAAGATATCGCAGGTTTTACCTATCATACGTCTAAAATTGATGGGGAAGGCGACATGCGTCATTTCTATAATGGTGTGGTGACGCGTTTTGTTGATCGTATTGCAGGTGCTGAAATTGCACATTTTGAACCAGGACGTGCCCCTAAGAAAGACATTAAAGGGTATCGTTTCTTTGGCACAACGGTTAATGATAACGGTCATACGCGTCATGCTTATGAAATGATTGTGACACGCTTTGTTGATAAAGATGGCAAAGAGTTGAAGAAACTTGAAAAAGGCCACGCGCAAGAAGCGAAAATTGATGGTTATCGTTTGGTGTCTAAAGAACTTAAGGATAATGGGTATTCAACGAAAGCTGAAGACAAAGACTTGATTTATACGTATGAACAAGTGTCTACACAATTTGTCGATGAATCAGGTAAGGTTCTTAGTGAGAGTGAAAAAGGTCTTAAAGAGGCTAAAGTTATTGATGGCTACCATGTGGTAGAAACCAAAGTAGCTCCAAATGGTGACCGTGTGTATGTCTATGCGAAAGATGTTGTTGAGACGCCTAAGGTAGAGACACCTAAAGTGGAACAACCTAAAGTGGAGACACCTAACGTTGAGACACCTAAAGTGGAACAACCTAAAGTGGAGACACCTAACGTTGAGACACCTAAGGTTGAAACACCTAAGGTAGAGACACCTAAAGTTGAGACACCTAAAGTTGAGACACCTAAAACGGAACCTAAAGTGGAACCTAAAGTGGAACCTAAAGTGGAACCTAAAGTGGAATCAAAACATAATCATAAGGCTGACTTGAAAAACGATGTTGCTGTTGAACCAAAAGTCACACCAACAGTGGAACCTAACGCTGAGCCTAAAGTAGAGCCTAACGTAGAGCCTAAAGTAGAGCCTAAAGTAGAGCCTAAAGTAGAGCCTAAAGTAGAGCCTAAAGTAGAGCCTAAAGTAGAGCCTAAAGTAGAGCCTAAATCTGAGCCTAAAGTTGAGCCTAAATCTGAGTCTAAAGTAGAGTCAAAAGTTGACGCTAAAGCCGAAGCGAACGCTGACGCCAAAGCCGAACCAAAAGCTGACGCTAAAGCCGAATCAAAAGTCGACGCTAACGTAAAACCAAAGGCTGATGCTAAAATAGAACCAAAAGCTGAATCAAAAGCTGACGCTAAAGAGAACGCTGGTTTTCAAACGACTGGTAAACCAAACGCACAAAAAGAATTGCCTGATGCAGGGGATTCGATCTTGGCACGATTAGCGGCACTTCCAATTATCGGATTGGGGTTTGGATTGCTTTTAGACTTTCGTCGTAAAGAAAATTAAGCTATAAGCTCACAGTTTTGTGGGCTTTTTTCGTGTGTTTCGGCAGGTGCGTGGTAAACGATATGATGATGTCAGTGTGTTTTTGGTAGCGTTTTAATTGTGGTACGTGCTTTGGTTGTGAGTGCCTATTAAATGGTGTTCGTTTTTTTTGACTATTGATCATTTGCTTTAATTGTGTTATAGTAGAATTGTGAAAATAAAAACTATTGATACACAATATTTACGTCTCTTTACCCTTCATAGAATTCCTGTAACATGGACTAATGGGGCTGACGTCTTAAGTCGTGGGAAAATCAAGGAAATCATTGTAACAATTTATTAAACGCTCTTACAAAAAAATCGACAGCGCATGCGCGATGTCGGAAACGCTAAAAAAGAAACAACAAACGGTCTTACGCCGTTTGTTGTTTTTCGATTGTCGTTAACACCTAACGTGGAAACAACCTAAGGATCAACTACCACTCACTGAAGTGGGTGGTTTGTTCCTATCTTCCGTGGTCAAGCGACTGAAAGCTGACAGTCTGCCAAAAGATTCGATCTTGCGACCGTACACATTTTATACAGTAACATAAAGAGCTTTATATAAAATGGGATGGAACATCTCATACTAATAAAAATAATTAGTATCCGCAGGCTGATGGTATTGTTCGAAGGAACAAAGAGCTACGGCGTTATAAGTAATATATACTTATGATTTAATCATATGTTTTAAAAGATGGTTTTTAATACCTTGTTGTTTCATTTGTCCAAGTTGAACAATGTTCATTGCGGCTACACGATCGTCGTTACTTTGGTAATGACAATGATTACAATGATAGCTTGATGTGTCGTGGCTACTTGAAGAGCTATGCGATGGATGACTGGCATGGTAGTCGCTAAGAAGAAGGGCTGTCCAGGCCGCATTGTTGATAAAGTCGCTGTCGTTTGGCATGAGTTTATCAGCACCTTTGTAGGTATATTGGCTACGTTTGAGACGATCTTTACGATAATAGTCGTTACGACGAGTCACTGTCCAAGTAGGATTATCGACAAAATCTTTGTCTTTAGGATAGAGCTTATCCCATTTATTATAATCGTAGTCACTACGGGCAAGTTTTGCATCTTGTTCTTTACGATAGTCATGCAGACGTTCTTCTGTCCATGTATCGTTTGGGACAAAACCTTTGTCATCTGGAAGAAGACGTTCAAGTCCCTTATAGTCGTATTGGCTGAAGATTTTACGTTCGGCGCGTGAAGCGATGTTTTTAAAGAGTTTGAGACCAGCGCCCATAAGACCTATGAACAAGCCAGCTCCTGTGAGGGCAATTAGCGTGTTTTTAGTGTCTTCTTTGCGTTTGGCTTCAGCTTCTTTTTTTTCTTTTTTGATTTGGTCAAGCGTCTTATTGCTGTTGGTTTGAATAAGGCTTTGATAATTACTCAAATAGTTAAGGATTCCTTGACTGTAGTTTTGATTTCGAAAGTCAGAGATAATGGTACGATTGAGATCGGCAATGCTTTGTTGGTCAAAGGCTAGTTTGGCATTTGAGGATGGCAAGGTGTAGATATCATGCGTATCCACACTAATTAAAACGAGAAAACCAACTTTGGTATCATTATACCCGATTTTCCAGTCATTAGCGATTTAGTCGCTGTATTTTCTAAACTATCGCGACTATAACTGTGGATGTTTGGAACGATGACAATGCCAAGTTGTGGTTTGAGTTTGGTTTGTTGGTAGATGCTATTAATGCCAGCGAGCTTTTGGGTGACGCTTTCATTAAGGTAATGATGAGGATCATAAATGCCCGTTGGTGGCGCTGTTGTAGGAATATCTTCAGCGTGAGCTTGTGTGACAAAGCCTAGACTAAAGATTGTAAGACAAGCGACGAAGAAAAGTTTTAAGTGTCGCATGCGCGTGCCCTTCTTTAACGGTATGTGATGAGACAAATAGCGTCTTTACCGTGGTCATTGATTGATGTTGAGATAATCGTATAGCCTTGGTCTGTGATGTCTTTGCATGCCTTGTTGATAGCGGCTTCGATGTCTGCAAATTTAAAGATACGGTCTAATGAAACGATTTTGTTTTTCGGATAAGTCATGAGAAAATTCTTCCTTTTCTTTTAGATTCTGTTTCTATTATAGCAAGATGACGTTAATTTGCAAGTAGAAACCAACCCACAAAAAAACCGACCTTGCGTAGGCAAGGTCGGAAAAAGAAAAGCTCAATCAGCCGTTACAACGTAACGGCTGATTGAGCGATGGTCTATCTTTTCCAGGCTTTAGCTAAAAGGTCTTTCAACTCTTTATCATAGCGTTCACGGATTGTTTTGAGATTGCTTTCGAAATGGGTTTTGTCGCCTTTTTGGACAAAGGTCGTGATGGCTTTTTGTTTGTTTAAAAGGATGTCTATAGCTGATTGTTGATAGAAAAGGTAGATGAGTTCAGGAAGGTTAGGTAGACTGTTTAGAAAGTCTGTTAGGTCTTGCTGAGCCTTCTTATTAAGGGAAGTTTGCATAGAGGTTCTTTCTAAGGGTTGTCTAAAGTATCGTTATTGATTAAGTTGTCTTTGTTTTCATTTAAAACTTTAAGAATAGCGTCTTTGTTTTTAGTGGTGGCTAAAAAACGTTCTTTGAAGGTTTCTGAATCAGGCATTTCTAAATTGTCCGTAGTAGGCGTCATAGTAATCCTCAATTTCTTTTTCCCAAGCGTCAATGTCTTTTTGATAAGGTTCGTAAATAGCGCTACCTGCTTCTTCAACAGCGTCAAAGAGTGCATTGTAGGCTTTTTGAAAGAGCAATAGTTTGTTAAACCGTTCGCTGTCTGAAAGGGTTTCCGCCCAATCGGCGATGGATTCTTCGGTTGCTTCACTGCCATCAATAGAGATGAAGATGTCTTCAGGTTCGACGGAGTCTTCAACATCTAATTCAGGAATAATTTTTTGAGCTTCTTTGACGGCAGGGGTAATAGCCTCAAAGAAATCATCGAATAAGGTTGAATAGAGTTCGTTGGCTTTTTTGTTAATGCCTTTAAGTGCGTCAGGGCTACTGTCATCAATGATGGTACAAATACTTTCAAAGATACTAAGACGAGGGTCTGTGAAGGCGATTTGATAAATGAGGTAATCACATTTTTCGTCGTAGGTAAGGGTGTCATAAAAATGTTGACGGAGGGTTGTCCAAAAGTTTTCAGTATCTTGATAGATAAAGGTAAACAAAGGAATATAATTAGGTGAGTCAGGGGTTAGATAAAAGCGCCAGTTTGATGGGTCATCGTCAGCGTAAATGGTGTAGGTTTTTCCAGGGACAAGGTTTTCAAGATTATGCCCAGAAGGGATAATAAGATTTAAGAATTTGATTTTGGCGTATGAAATCATGCGAGTTCCTTTCTAATGTGATTGTTTGATTTTTGCATTAATGGTTCAATTGCAGATGTACATGTATGACTTTTTATAGACATTTGTACGTTTCATGCAATTGTTACTTTCTTGTATTGATTTTTTATCAACACAAGACCACGTTGCGGGAATATCATCGCTAATTCGTGGAAGAACTACCACCATTTGTGTAGTTCTTGAAGTGTTTTTATTTTTTAAATTTTCTAGTTTTTTTAGGTTTTCACGGCGTCGACTAGTTTGTCGTTTGGTGCGTTTTGGTGTTGGTTGATGCTTATCTCGAAGGGATTTTAATGGAATCCCTTGTTTTGTTTCAGTTCGCCGAGATACACGACGTTTCCCTTTTCGTTGAACTTGATTTAAACAAGAAACAAAGTCTCTATCAAGCATTTCACCATTTGACCAGATGATATTTCGACCCTAATTCTTTTGCCTAATTCGCCTGTAATAGGGTGTGCCTTGCTTGTATTTTTTGCGTTTACTTTATAAATAGCGATACCTTTTTGGGCACAATTTAAGGCAATAGTATCTTGTTGTGCACTATGATTCCATTTACCACCTAATGATTCTAGCCAACTAAGATTTTCCATAAAAAGAGTAGAACACTTATGTTTTTGACATAATTCGACGATTTCAGCACTCATTTCAGCAGTGATAGCATCTTTAATTGCCGTTATTTTTCTTGATAAACGTTCTATTTTACCTTGACGTCGTTTCCATTTGTCAATACTTGCATTAGGAATATAGTCAGAGTGTTTAAAAAGTTCATCAACACGCTTATTTTTTTCGATTAAGGTTGCTTTTTCTTCATATAATGCTTCAAGTTTTTGTTTTAATCGTTCAATCATTTTTGAATGAATAAAATAATTATCGCTATGCGTTCCATCTGGACGAATGTAAGCAAAGGTATATAGATTAACTTTTCCTAAATCAATAGCAGCAATATTTTCACCAAATGTAATATTTTCTTCGAAATCAAAAGCAACTACACCATAATAATTACCGTTTTCATCTTTTGAAAATTTAGGTTTACTTACACGCATTCCTGGTTGGTATTTACTTGATTGATGAAAGATAATTGGCAATTGACGCCACATAAGCTTGTTATTTTCGTCAAAAATCGCATAATGGAATGTATTATCTATCATTTTAGCGGCTTGACTATTGATAAAAAGCAAAAATCAAGTACAAAAGGTAGCTGAATGCGGCAATTCTGGACGTTCGTTACAGCGTTGTAAATTTTTTACTTTTGTTTTATTGAATGGAATATTATTGTCTATACAGTATTGATAAAATGCGATAGTATCGTTGTTATCAAAACGTTGTAGAGCGTCATAAAGAGCTGTTTGTTCTTTTTGAGATTTATGAATTTGACGAATTTGTTCGGCAAACGCACAAAAGTACCAAGATGGTGACGGAAAACGTTTCTCTGTTTTCCATTTATATTGGGTATCTTGACCTATGAGATCACGTAATAGTGGCCAATATTTACCAGGATGAAGTTCATTATCAATTGATAAAATAGATGTACGCATATCTTCATTAGATAAAACACGATTAAGTTCTTTTTGTAAAAAATTATAAGTATTTATTAGGTCATCAGGAAATGCGATTTTATACGCTAGTTTCATTTTCTGTCCTTTCAGATTTTAGTTCTAGTTGGTCTATGATTTCTTGTGTTTTCGCTTTACGTTTGCGTCCATAAATACGCCCACAAAAGCTTGTAATAATGGAGACAAAATCATCAATGAGTTCATTATCTTTATTTTCGATTTTATTAATGATTTCTAATTTCACACCGTTATTGATCAATGCTTGTTCAATATAGGTAGAACCAAATCGACTCAATCTGTCCTTATGTTCCACTATTAAAACGTCATAATCCTGTCGAGAAAGTAACGGTAGAAGTTGTTTTCTGTTTTCATTCAAACCTGACGCAATTTCTTTTCGTTCATCGACAATGATGTATCCTTTTGCAGCTGCAAATTGACGCATTCTGTTTAATTGACCATCTAAAGAAGCTTTATTAGTTGTACTTGAAACACGTGTGTATAAAATGGCTCTTATTTGAGAACCCATTGGTACATTAGTATCTTGATCTAACACATAAATAGTACCTGTTGTAGGATCTTGGTAGCCATCAAGTTTATTTTCGTGCCAATGTCTCCACGCTGTTTTATAATGAATTCCTAAATTTTTTGCATACTGACTTAATTTCATATATTTTTGCATGAATATACTCCTTTTCATTTGTTATTTTAGTATATCACACAATAAATCAAATGTCAATAAATATGGATAGAATTCAATATATGAGGTTATTGATAGAAGCTGTTAACAATGATTTCTTGGAATATGGGTCAGTCCTTTCTGTTACCTTCAAAGAGATAGGTTTTTTCACCTGTTTGACCGTAAAGGTCGCAAAGAAGTTTATCTTCGTATTGGTTAGCGAAGATGCCATTTTTAAAGTCTTGACTTTCGAGGTAATTTGAAACGCTTGAAACAGGTTGTGATTGATATCTTCCGTAATAACTGATGTTGTCGTGATGGTTGTCGAATTGGTTGATAATGGTTGTAGCAATCCAGGCTTTAGCTTGGTCGTTTTCTTCTTGTGATTGTGTGTCGTCGTTATAAAAGGCACGTTTAATGAAGGCGTCTGGGTAGTTGGCGAGTTTAGTCATTATTTTTTCAATGTCTGTGACGTGAAAGATAGCGGTAACAAAGGCTTTACGGTCAACTTGGTCAGCGTAAGCGTGAATAGCTGGTGGTTGATTGTTTTGAAGAAAGTCTAGCAGTTGGTCAGGGTGTTCGGTGTTAAAAATGACCTTGAGGTTAGCTGTTTTTTCCATAGGTGGTTTCATACAAGAGGCCCAAGGAGACCCCCGATTTCAATCGGGGGAGGAATTGGAGCCATCCTTTCTATAAATTAATTGTTTTTTGTTATGTTTTCTATTAGCGTTCTTTTTTTACACATTGACGTATCGGTTAGTTAAATAAGCATTTGTATGAGCTAATAATGTTAATTTTTTATAATTTCGATTTTTATCTTTTAAGCCTTCTAATGATTTGGTCGTGATTATCAATGAGTTTTTGAATGATTTCTTGGAACATAGGTTAGTCCTTTCTGTTGCCTTCAAAGAGATAGGTTTTTTCACCTGTTTGACCGTAAAGGTCGCAAAGGAGTTTATCTTCGTATTGGGTAGCGAAGATGCCGTTTTTAAAGTCTTTACTTTCGAGATAGTTTGAAACGCTTGAAACAGGTTGCGATTGATATCTGCCGTAATAACTGATGTTGTTATGACGGTTTTCGAATTGGTTAATAATGGTTGTGGCAATCCAAGATTTGGCGTTGTCGTTTTCTTCTTGAGATTGTGTGTCGTCGTCACAAAAGGCACGTTTGATGAAGGCGCCTGGATAGTCAGCGAGTTCCGTCATGGTTTTTTCAATGTCGGTGGTGTGAAAGGTAGTTGTGACAAAGGCTTTATGGTCAACTTGGTCAGCGTAGGCGTGAATGGCAGGCGTTTGATTGTTTTGAAGAAAGTCAAGGAGTTGATCAGGATGTTCTGTGTCAAAAATGACCTTGAGGTTAGCTGTTTTTTCCATAGGTGGTTTTATGAGGTTGTTTCCTTTTTTGTTGCAAATTTTTTAGTTGTTATTTTCTTTCCTTAATCAGGGACGATTTTACAAAGGTCAGCGTAAATGTCTTCAAGATAGGCTCGGCAGCGATTAATCTTTTTAAAATCAAGCGTTAATTTAGCGAGTCGATATGGGCGATCTTTGAAGAAAGGATCTTTGAAGAAATGTGTGCTGCTGATGAAGTTACCTTTTGAAATGTGCGTGATGAAATAACTTTCTGTGTCTGTGAGGATAGTCATGTTATCACTGAGATTGAGTAGATAATTTTGAACATAGATGATTTTCCAAACATTTTCAGTGGCTGTTAATTCATCAAGTCCGTTTAGGAAGTAAGTGATGTCTTTTTTTTGATAACGAATGCGTTGAACGTTTTCTGAGTTGTTTAAAAGGTCAAAGCGTTTAAGCAATTCTTGATCAATCATGCGTTTGAGATGAGCCAGTTGCTTTTCAACATGTTTTGGATTGCTATGAATGGAAATAGTCATTAAAGATGATTCTTTAGGGTTGTTTTTCCAAGTGACAAGACCGTGATAGGGTTGTTTGAGATAGAGTTTAAATTGTTCTTTTTCTTTGTCGAAACGAACGTATTTAGTTAGGTTGTGGGCTTTGAGTTGTTCGATGAGGTTTTGCATAAGGGATGTTTCCTTTTTAATTAACTTTAGTTAGAGTGGCTTGCATGTTAGGTATATCGGTCAAATCAACGTGACCGTTGGTTTTACCTGTTTGGTGATATTCAAGTGTAATGGTACCGTTTGATTGTCTTTAAGGAGCCAACAAAAGCGAGATTCGTCGAGCATAGTGCCGCCATATTGACCACCTGGAAGAACTTTTGCAAGGTCGTCCATGGTAAGGGCTTTAAGTTGATAAACGGTTGGTGAGACTTGAACAAGGGATGTTAGGCTACCGTTACGGTTAAGCGTTGGGTTATCGGCGTAGGTTATAACATAATTTCCGTCAGGATAAAAGGTTTCTTCAACCATCATGCCGTTGGCATCAAGACCACGATAGGTGCCTTGAAAGGCTTCAGGGATGACATCGGGGTCAGCGCTTGTTGGTGCGGTGTCTGAAGAGGATGATATTACGGAAGACGATGAGGCTACTATGGTTGATGGTGTAGTTGTTTTGTGTTCGTTTTTGGTGTTGTCTAGAAACATCATTATTGGGATACTTGATAGACCAATGAGGAATAAGATACCAAGGATGGTGTTGATGATTTTTTGGCGTTTGCGTTCCTTGAGAATGTCTTCGTATTCGTTAATGACTTGAGTACGAAGGTTGTTTAGTTCGTTGAGGACATCAGGGTCTTTTTCTTTGGCCATGGCCATGTCGAGTTGGAAGATGCGTTCCTCATAGGTGATGTTTTCGTTTTGTCTGCGCGTGTATTCAGCTTGAGCTGCGATTTCATTTGAAATCCGAGACGCGTCATTGTAGTCATAACTCATTGTTTTTTTTTCTTCTTTCTAGAGTTTTTGTAGGTTGTTTCTATCGAAGATGGGACTAGTAGAGTTGTTTTCATAAGAGTTGTTTTCTCTAATAAAGATAACGTTATTAGGTTTGTCTTCGTAAGGTTCTTCGAGTTCTTCTTTACTGAAAACGACTTTTTCTAAGTCAAAAAATGATTTGAGGTCCATTAGGTTGTACAGTTATGTTTCCTTTCTATAGGTTAAAAAAGGACTAACGAAGGGACGAGCCTTGGTTAGTCGTCAAGAAATTTATATTTGTTGCATGAGCTGAGCTTGGAATTTGGCGATTTCAAGGGGTAAATTGATAGGGGCTTCTTCTTTATAGGTGTTGTTGTCATAGATGTAGCTGATTTCGTAGTAGCTTTCAATGAGTGCTTCTATAATTTCGCCAATTTGTGGCATTGTCAAAGGTTCGGTTTGGTCTTTAGGACGGTAGAGTATGAAATTGTAAATAAAATATCCGTCGTATTCTTCTTCTACAATACCGTAGGGAGTTTTGTGGTCGCGGTAGTCGTAATGAGACATCATTAGTCCTTTCTTTTGTATTTTTGTTGCATGAGTTTGGTTTGTAAGAGCGGAATTTCTAAGTGGAAGTTTTTAGGAATGCTTTCGGGATTATTGTAAGAATAATCATAATAATTATAAACGGCTTCGATGATTTCTCCGATTTCGGCGAGTGTCAACGCTTCTGTACTTGAACGGTAACATTCAAACGATGTGCAGATGTCTTCGTCTTCGTTATAACTTGTTTCAACGGTTCCATAGGATGTTTCAATAATGTGTTTAGTCATGAATTAATCCTTTTTTAATGATCAAAATAAATAGGCTTGTTTGAACAGTTGGCAATTGTTTTTTCAACGAAGGGGATAAGGTTTTCAGGAGCTAAGTTAAGAGGGAGTTTGAGTGGAATTCGCATAGCAATTTCTTCACTATGGAGAAGATCAAGATAGCCGCGGGTACTAATGATTGCGCGTGCGAGGTAGTTATCGTGGCGTCGATTGGCTGGTTCAATCAGGATTTCTATGACATTGTTGCTTAGACGAATGTTTCTTTCAAAGAATGGGTATAGGGCATAGCCTTGATCTTCAATGGTTTGTTTAGGGTTATCGAGCTCGTTGAGCCAATCAATAATTTCAGGCATTGTGTAAAGTGGTTTTTGTATAGGGTTTTCCTTTTTTATTGGACGGTTGTGAGTTCGTCGAGTGTTTTTGTTTGGGTGTCGTCAAGGACTTGTTTAAGGGTTTTGATGACATCTCTTTTACGTTGGGTACTTGGCCATTGTTTGAGGACAATATCACATGTTAGGGGTTCTTTATCCATTGTTTGGATTTTTGCAACCCAAACAAGAATAAGGTGTTTTTCGGTTTGAATAAGGGCATAGTGTCGATTGTCGTGACTACGCATGAAATCAAGACGATTATGATAAAAATCGTGGTCATATTTGATTGCTGTATCTGTTGTTTTAAGTGTGTCAATGATGTCTTGCAAATATTCCATAGATTGGACGCGTTCAATGTAGCAATTAATATCCTTGAGAATGGTCTCGTCAATGACATCGTGAATCGAATAGTCCGTTGTATAGTTAACTTTTTTGTTGATGAGTTCGATGGTATTGTAGCCATTTGCCGTAGGTTTGACATAAACTTTAGTGCTTAAGGTTTCGGGAATGAGGCCTTTAATGATGCGGGCGATATCATTTAATTGAAGTGGCATGGGTTAGTCCTTTCGTTTAAGGTTTCGGATAACGATATAGGGATCTTCTTTTGAGGCACCTACGACGATGCTTGATGATTTTTGATTAAAGCTGTAGATTTTGCGATTGGTATTAAGGGCATTTTTGAGGGATTTTCCATCAGCGCCAAGGCTTTCAAAAGCAAAGCCTGTTTCAAAGGTGACGTTATAGCAAGAACTCAAAGGTTCAAAGATAATGGTTGTTTCACCTTCTTTGAGAGCTTCTTCAAAGATGTTTTTAATTTGTGTTGATAGTGGTGTTTCCATGGGTTTGTTCTCTTTCTCTATGTGATTTTGTTTGGGAAGTCGTTAAAGCGAATGTCTTTATGAGGGGTATAATTGTCTCGTAGAGTGTCATCAAGTGGTGTTTCTGTTATAATGCCTTTGTTATAATTGTAATGAACGCCGTTTAGAAATAGTGGATTGAGTTTTCCATTTGTTTGGTTGAGGTTTTGAATGGCCTCTTTAGTTGTTTTTGATAGCGTGACGGCAATTTGTCCGCGTCCTGGTCGATAGACGTTGACAAAGCCAATGAAGGTATCGGCGCCTTTATCGATAGTGAATACAATAGGTAGGTCGTGTTCGATAAGTGGTTGATAGTTGCGATAAGCTGGGTCTATCTTTTGTAAGACTTTTGGAATAATGGTCATATTATTACACCTCATGAACGCCGTTAGCGTCTAAGTAGCCACGCCAAAGTTCTTGGCCCTTGTCGTTAAGTTTAAGAAGATTAATTGTGCCTTTTTGATTGCCTGATTTAGAACCGCCGTCAATGAAATAACGGGTGATGTGGTTACCTGTGACGTCTGTGACATCACCTGATAGAATAGGATGATTTTGATTGGGGTTGTTTTGTTTCTTGATAAGACTTGTTGGCGTATGTCCTGTGACGATAGTTTTACCGTTAAAGTCCTCATGAATATCAGTGGGCGGATTGATGTAAGCTTCACGTGTCCAAAGCATGGTTTCATGGTCTTGATCATGTAGCGCTAAGTCTAGGTCAAAACCTGCGTGAACGAGGATGTTTTGTTTGTCTTCAAGATAAAGGGGTAGGTTTTTTAACCAGTTGAGCTCATCATAGTAGAAGTGAATGAGTTGTTCACGCAAGTCTTCGGGTGTGCTGTAGGTAATGCCTAGATTTTCAAGGGTTTCTTTTTGACCATTCAGGTACCACCAATTGTCTTCAAAAGGTTTAAAGGTTGCTTTTAGGATAAAGTCGTCGTGATTGCCAATGATCGCTTTGGCTTTACCGTTGTCGCAAAGATCTTTAATAAGACGTAAGGTATTGATGATGGCTTTTGGTTGTAGGTCAAAGCCGTCAATGTAGTCACCACCAAAACGAATGTGACAGTCAGGATCAGTCATCTCAGGTAAGTCTTTGATATGTTTGAGGGCTTCAAAATTACCATAAATGTCTGATAAGTAGAGATAGGACGTCATTGTGCTTTCCTTTCTTGAATTTTTGGAATGTTATAGGTATCTTGGTCTTTTTGAACGTAGATATAGTCTTTATTTTCGCCTAGAATTTTAAATTTGGCGGATTTTAAGTAATCGGTGCGACTATTGACATAGAAATAGGTTTTGTCTTTTGAGAGGGTGATTCAGCAGTTTCAAGAAATAGTGTGTTTTGCTGAATTTTTTCGTTTTTTACTTGCTTTATCATGCCTTTTGATGTATACTTAATCATAGAAAGATAACAACAGATTGTGAGTTATTAATTATGATTAGATTAAGTCAATTATCTAAAGAAATTTATCGTCCAAAAGATATTGCATTTTTTGTTGGTGTGACAACACGTACATTACAAAATTGGGAATCTGAAGGAAAACTTGATTTTAGGCGAAATCCTGAGACAAATCGTCGTTTTCTTACGAAGACTGATGTTATTGCTCTTTTGAAAGAACGTGATTTATTGGTTGATGATTGTACAGATGTTCGTCGTGATGTTGTTTATGCACGTGTTTCATCTCATGATCAAAAGAATCATGGTGATTTGGATCGTCAAATTAGATTTTTGATTGATCAAAATAATGATTTACAAAATGTACTTGTTTTGTCAGAAGTTGGTTCTGGTTTGAATGATAATCGTAAACGATTACAACAATTGTTAAAGATGGTAATGAATGACGAAGTAAATCGTATTTTTGTTACGTATAAAGATCGTTTGACTCGATTTGGTTTTCATTATATTGAGACAATGTGTCGAGAAAAAGGTGTTGAAATTGTTGTTATGAATCAAAAAACTGAAAAATTGTCTGTTGAACAGGAGTTGACTGAAGATTTAATGGCATTGGTTGCTTCTTTCTCAGGGAAATTATATGGTTTACGGTCTAAAAATCATCATTTGTCAAAAATTAATGATGATTCAAAACAGGTTGTTGCATCTACTAAATTAGTAGATAATATTGTGTTAAGTGACGTTACGGATTAATAATTATGATAAAAAAGAAGTTTACAGTTGTTACACAACTTCATGCAAAAAAATAATGAAGATATTATTCGGTATTTTGAAGAATCTCGAAATGTGTATAGTAGAGCTGTTCGTGAGACATTTTATGTTGTTAAGAAGTCTAAAGACTTTGATAAAGCGAGCTTTAATACATATTTACAAAATAAATATGGCATTTTGAAACGTACTGCAAATAGCATTATTTCTGATGCCGTTGGACGTTTAAATGCGTTAAAAGAATTAAAAGCGTATGAACAAAAACAATTACGATATAAGATTGAGTCATTGATTGATGATATTGGTGAATTAGAAGCGATTAAAGCAGACAATTGTGCTATGTTGCGAGCAAATGTACCTGTTAATTTGATTAAACATCGTAATTTGCGTCGAAAATTAGTAGCTAAAAAAGCTAAATTAAATCGGTTAACACAACGTTTGAATACTTTAACATATCAAATAGAACATGATATTTATAAATTGTGTTTTGGCACAAAGAAATTGTTAAAGTCTGATTATGATGCGTTCATTGCTCAACGAGATTCTCAAATTGGTTTTGTTGGTACTAAATCTGAAAAAGCAGGGAATCAATTATTACAATTGTCTTTTTGATGCTCCTGGAAATCAATTTAATGTTCAGTTACGAAAAAGATTTTGGTGGCTTTAAAAAAACACTGCTGATAAGTATGCTTTTTGGACGTGTTTATTTCAATCATCATTTGCCAGAATTAAAAAGCAATTTTGCAATATAAAAAAATAGTCCTTTGAGTTTTAAAAATTATTAAACGTAATGATCGTTATTATTTGTATTGTACGTTTGAAATTCAACGTGATGAATCTGATTTTTAAAAACACGTTCATCGTATGGAACAATCGGATTAGACTTCAATAAAGGATTTGTAACATTATCTGAGACAAATCAATATGGCCATTTAGTGGCGACTGAAGTTTTACCTTATCGTTTTAAGGCAGGATCTTGTACAACAAATGATTTACGTCAATTGGCAAAGTATGTTGTTGAAAGAGCCGAGTCTGTTGGTAAGGATATTTGTATTGAAGATTTAGATTTTAAAGTCAAGAAAGCAAAAACGCAAGCGAAAAAGAATAAGAAATATAACGAGATGATTCATTCATTAGCATATCGTCAATTTACAAACTATATTGAATACACTGGTCATTATCATTTTGTTCTTGTTAAACGTGTTAATCCAGCTTGGACATCTTGGTTAGCAAAACAATTATATTGTCCTAAAATGAAATTAAATACGCATATTGGTGCAGCCTTTGTCATTGCTAGACGTGGACAAGGTTATAAAGATTTCGTTAAATCGTAATTTATATATGATACAACGTTATACAGATATATAAATGCAAGACAATTTAGTATCTCCCTTTAACGTGGTGTTTTTGAGAAATATAAGTGATAAGTTTCATTGTGTAGCTATTTTTAGTTGAAATGAACTGAATTTATATGGAATAGGTTAACCGTAAGACCTTGTGTTGAAAAACATTAAAATTGATCTAAAAATGAGATTTCTGAAATTTCTTTATTTTTAGTTACGGTGTATTCGCTAGCGTGTTTTTCTTGTTGGCCACTTGTGTAGATGCTTGTGGAAAAACTTGTAACCATTGAGATAACGCATAATAGGGCTGAAAAAGTAGCTAGCATATTTTTTTCGATAATTACTAGGATTACCGTAAGAATGAGAAATAAAATAAAACAAATGAAGGATGTTGTTCCTATAATTTCAAAAAGTTTTGGAGTTGTTGATAAGGAATCGATAAGGTTGTTAAATGACATGGTGTTTCCTTTCGGTGTTGTGTTTTCTTTACAAAAGTGTCTTGTTTTGTTATACTAATGATATAGTACATGAAATGAGGTGATTGTATGGATAACATGGCTGAAGCCTATGTGGTATTTTTTGTTTATGGCGTGTTTTTTGTGATTTTTGGAGTGGTTAGTCTTCTTCAGATGCTTGTACGAATGGCTTTGTTTGAGCGTGCGGGCGTTGTCGCCTGGAAATCGCTTGTTCCGTTTTACGGTTCTTTTGTGCAACACCAATTGACCTTTGGGGAATCCAATAAATGGCTTTGGTTCTTTTGTTTTGTGCCTTATGTTAACGTGATTTATGTTTCTTACATGACGTATGCCTGGGCGCGTGCATTTGGTCGGACAAAAGGCTTTGGCGTTTTTGCGGTTTTCTTCCCAACGATTGCGACGGTTGTTTTGTGGCTTCAAGGGTCGTTTTATGAAGGCGTACAACCACATATTTTTGACCGTGGTTAAAAGGCTATCTGTGGATAGCCTTTTTAGCTATTTCTTTTTTAATAGTTTGAGTTTTCTTTTTTAGTTGTTTTGTGGGATGTTTAGATAGTCATCATAAAGTCATCAAGCATGCTAATGGCTAGGTCATGCGTTTCTTCTTGAAGGTTTTCGATTGACTTGGTCGTTCCATAAATGTGTTTCCTTTTTATTTATTATTTCGTTTTGTTAGTTTGTTAACAGCGACATAAATCATTTGATTAAATGTTTCAAGTTCTTTAATGACTGTGTCTGCATTTTGGTCAGCGTTAGGGATAGGGTTACACTCAAGTTTAAATGGCATGATTGGAAGGTATCTAAAGGTAAAGAGTGCTTGGCCTGTGTTGTGATTGAGTGTGATTGTAGCCGATAGGCCATATTTGGTGTGTTTGTAAATTGAGCTGGCTTGATCTGTAGTATTTTCTTTAACGTAGTGTTTTTTGTGTAGTTTTGGAATGAGTTTTTTGAAAGTTTCCATAGTGTTTCCTTTCTGATAGTATGTATAACAATAACACCAATTATTCCAGGTGCTATTGTTCAAAGGTAACATGGCCGTCATCGGTAATGGTGATTCGTGTTACGGTCATGTATGTAAATTTTTGGTTAATGGCTTGGTCAACGACATCGTCAATCGGCGTTTCGTTGTCGTACCAATGGTCTTTATGGGTCATGAGCCAATCGGTAGTGCCATCGACAGACGATAGAATGGCTTGGCGTTGATAGGTGTCGGTGGAGCGCCATTCGTCGTGGTACCAGACTTCGTAAAGTGTCATGTGTCGTTCCTTTCTGGATAGATAGTTTTTATTTATGTTAAGCTGAACGAGAATGTGCAATTTTTGAGGCTCTATAGATATCATCAAAGAAACCGCTTATTTCACTTACGATAAGGGTATCACTTGTTTGGATTTCTCTCCCTTTGAAATTATAAAATTGGCCATAGAGATCTAGGAGTTTCCATTGTGAACGTGTTAAAGGATCTTTGATACTGTCACTAAATTTAGTTGGACTGAGTAAGCGGACACTACGAATTGCCGCACGAGCGTCTTTTAATTGTTCAGGTGTTGCGCCAATTTTTTTCATTAATTTATAGCGTGATTCGAGAGCTTTAATATATTGATTTTTTTTGTTTTTTGCGTCGGCTGTTTTCATTTTACGGACTTGTGTTTCATTCATGCGACTAAACTTGCTTTTCTGTTCGCTTGCCCAATTTCGCCCCATTGCCACGCCGTCCACGCGTCCACCGCCCTCGATTGTTGTGTCCATTCGTCGAAAGAGTTGGAGCTTTTTCGTTGTCGACTCACGATAAATACCGCCCGTCTCAGGATTGACTGAGAGATCATTTGGTGAGTATGCTTTTGTTTTCAGTTTGTTTGTTATTTGATGTACTGTCTTTGGATCCATCTCCTTAGATAAGAGAGTATCGGCACCTAAGACAGCTTTAATTTCTTCATCTTTTGCACCCATGAGTGATAATTGATTTACGCGTTGCGTGATATATGCGCGGTTATCATCGATAGTTGTTTTTTTCTTAGTTGTCATGAATCGTTCCTTTCTGGATAAATGAATTGTTGCCTGAAGTTTTCAAGAGCTTGGTCAAAGGTTTGATGGGCGCCGTCTTCATAGACGATGCCCGGGGTATCGCTGTTTAATGAATAGTCGATGCCTGAATCGTCAAGCATTTGTTTGATTTTTTCGCGGTTAAAAGAAGTTGTCATTTTCGTTTGCCTGCCTATTTGTGGCCCTTTGGCTTTAAGGTTTTTACGTAGTTTCTTTCATGGTTGTTTCCTTTATAAGTAGTTGTAAAGCTCTGTTGAGATGTTTCTGACATCGTCAGGATCGTCACCTGAATAACGCTTAAGCGTATCTTCGTCTAGGGTTTTCATATAGGTATCAAGACTCTTTTCAAAGGTTTCAGGATGTTTGATGTTATCTAGAAAGTCCTCTTTGGGATACCAGTCGTCATTGATAGCGACAATGTCGCAGATAAAGTCTGCTAGAACGTTGGCTTTACAGGTATTGTAGGTGTCATTGTGTTGTTTAGTCTTGTCGTAAATGTTTGTGACGACGTTTGAAAAAGATTGAATGGTTTTTTCTTCAGATGGTGTAAACGTCGTATCATCAAAAGACCCACACGATGTACAAAATTCAGTGAACATGAAATGACCTCCTTAATACGTTAATTGAAGCTTGTCACAATGAGTGATGAATTGTTTGGCTTCTTTCCAGGCTTCAGAACTGGCGTCATGGTTGTTTTCTCCACGAAGTTGAATAATGTGGTGGTCTTTAATTTCCATGGTATAAAGCGGTTGGTTTGGCTTTTGATTGTCACGGACAAAAACGATAGTGGTTTCACCTGTGATAAAGTGCTTACGGGTATAAGAGCCAACACAATGCCCAAGGATTTTACCTTCTGCTGTGAGTTCTGATGGCGACTCAGGAAGTTTGAAGGTGTATTGGTTAAAGCTGGTTTGCGCTTTTTCAAAGGTTTTGAGACGTTTGGCGGTTTTCTTAGCAAGAACCTTGTCTTCTTTAGAGAGGGTCTTTTCTTTTTGTGCCTCTAAGTAGGCTGTGTGATTGAGGACAATGTTGGTGTGCATGTCTTCCCAATCTTTAGGGATAGCTAGATAGTCTTTCGAGTGATCTAAGCCGAGGTCATCAAGCATGTTGAGATAATCTTGATAATCACTCATACGAAGGTCTTGTTTAAGGAACCAATGGATGAAACGAATAGGCTTGATGTCCTTTGGAACAAGGTCCATAAACTGCTTAAAGAGACTTTCGGTAAGAGGATCGGGCTTTTTCGATTTTAGCATAGAGTTCAGGGAAGATCTTGTTGAAGGCTTTGCGACAGTCATGATTAAAGAGGGCTTCTTCAGAAGAAAGGGTACTGTTTTTAAGGTGGGGTTTATTTTCTTTAAGAAAACGCATGGTCAAGCGACTCATATTCGCATGTTCATGATAATAATTTGCGCCATAATAAGAGTAAGTACGTAAGTCACCAATCATTTCTGAGGCAAGACCGTGTGCCTTGATGTTTTGAGCGTATTCAATACGGCCTTTGTATTTGTAAAGGTGTGGGAGGACAGTTTGGATGTCTAGACGATCTTTAATATAGTCATCAAAGGTGAGGTAACGGAGTTCTGATTGGCTTTGAAGTTTCTTGCAAAGTGTCTCATTGTCTTGATACATATAGTAGCGTCCAAAAGCTCCTGGTTCAAAGAGATTGTTGCTTTGATTTTGATAGCCTGGTTGGTAGCAATCTTTATGTTTTTGATGTGACTGATACCAATCATAATGGGCTTTGATGTGTTTGTTGTTACTTAATTGGTAAAAGTTAAAGAGTGTGATGTCAAAGTCTTCCTTACCGTCAGTGAGGATTTGAGTGACCTGATACATTTGCATCTCAATGCGCTTTTTGGTAATGCCCATCCAGACGAAGTATTCGGTGTTAGGGGCAAAGGTCAAACGACTCTTTTTTGTTAAGCGTTTACGGATAAGCCCTGCGTGTTTGGTGCGGTTCGTTGAGAGTATTTCATCGTGTTTATTGGCCCATTCGTAGCGTGGGAAAAAAGTTTTTGCCCATGCAAAAAAGGCTTGTGGAGCCTTAAGACGGTTATCAACAATGGTTTGAATGTTAGACATAAATTCCTCCTAAAAGTCGCTAAAGAGATCTAATTGATTATCATCAACAGTAGATTTCTTTTTCTTAGGTTTTGGTTTAGGGGTTGTGCTTACTTGCGCGTGACTCATTTGCGCGTGAGAAAGACCGTCGATAGGGCCCATGACAAGGTTTTCTGTGGTGAAATATTCTTTAAACCAGGCGTAAGCGACGGAATCGTCGACCATGCTTCCCATAGCTCTAGTGCGTGGTCTTACAAGTTGTTGACTGGCTTTGTAGATGGCATAGTCCATAGCACCTTTGATGGTGCGTTTGGGTTCAAGGTCTTTTTTAAGACCTTCCATGAGTTCTTGGTCGTCTTGATTGTCAACGAGCCAATTGTGAATGCGGTCTTCGGTGTCGGTATGTGGTTTTGACATTTCGTCGTCAAATTTTGAGAGAAGTGTGTTTGTCATAGTAGTGTTTCCTTTCCAAGGGGAGTTTTAGTAGAGTTCTTGAAGCATCATATCTTCAATGGCATAATAGCGACTGCCGTAAAAGGCGCTGGTTTCTTCAGAAGGAATGCCGTCATACATAACAGCTTCCATGCGTTCAGCATTATCAATAGTGATCTCTTCTTTTTCGACATAGTCTTCAATGGTTTCAATAAGGGTTGCAATTTCTTCCAATTTTTCGTCTTGACTCTCAGCAGAAACGTTAAAAGGAAGCTTTGCGAGTTGATTAATAAGGGTTTCTTTTTGGTCGTCTGTGAGTTCGATCATAGCAAGCTCAATCGTTTTATCGACGAGGGTTTTAGCTTTTGGTTGGGTGATGGTAATCATGTTAAGGTGTGGGTCCTTTCTTTTTTGGATAATATGATTTTCCATTAGTTTTCTTTCTTTTTGAGTGGGTAGAGGTGCCAAAGAAGCACGTAGTCAATGTTTTTTTCTTCGTCGAGATATTGACATTGTGGGGTGTGTTTGCCAAGATAGGGTCCCCATTTGTGCCAACGCCAACCACCTGTTTTACCGTCATGGTGATTAAAGACAGGATGAAAGCGGATGAGGTAAACAGCGTCAGGGTTATCGGTAAGGAACTTGTAGAGACGTTTGCCTCGGATGAAGAAGGACTGCGTGTTATCTTTGGTAAGATAAGTTTCAAGCGCGTGTTGTAGGTGATTAAAGACTTGTGTGGCGTTATCTGAAACACCGTAAGCTAAGGATGAGGCTGGCCAGTGCTTATAGGTTTCATAGGCACTTGCGTGATCAATGAGATTTTCAGGATTAAGGTTTCCCCAATAATAGCCTTTGAAGTTTGTTTGTGTGTCTTCATCAAGAACCTGGTATTTTCCAGTGGCTTGTTTGATAGCTGTGTAGGGCTTGAACAATTCGTCATTTGCGCCTAATAGCTTTAGCTTTATTGAGGCGCGTGATGTTTTGATTGTAGCCATTACGTGCTTTAGGTAACACGCGCAAGTTATCAACCATGGGGATATTAGGAATCTTTGGGTTGTAGGTTTGATTGATGGTTTCAAAGGTTACTTGGTCTTGGTTTTGTTCTTGAATAAAGTTGTAAAGGTTATCTGAAATCGTTACTTTAATGGATTCATTATCAGCAGTGAGACGATAGTCTGTGGTTGTTTTATAAATTGTTGGCATCGGTTGTCCTTTCTTGATAAGTTTCTTCAAGCAAGTTATAGATGAAGTGATTGCCACCTGTGACTTTACCTTCTTGGTGATAAAGACCTTCAAAGAGGCCTTGGTCTTTGAGGTAATATTTGGCAATAAAGAGGGCAACGGCTTGACTACGGCTAACACCGGCATAGCAATGAACGAGTACGCGCTCAAAGTCTTTTGCTTCAAAATGGTTATCAAGGAATTGAATGAGTTTTTTGGCTTGTTTTTTGGTAAACATGTTAAGTGATTTGCCCCCGAAAGGAATGTAACCAATGTCATCAAAGAAGAGCCAGCAAACGTCAACGTAGTTTGAGTAGGTGAGGTAGTTGACACGTTCGTTAAAGGCTTTGAATTGGTCATTGAAATCGTTGATAGCGATAAGTAGGGTTGGTTTTTCGGGTTTATAATGTTTAATGAATTGTTTAGAGACGGCTTGACAGGGTCGGTTAGCGTCGAAATGTTTATCCATAGATTGTTTCCTTTCAGAGTTTTTAAAATGATAACTTGTTAGGTTCTTCTTTGCCTAATGCTAGCTAGGCTTCCAAAACACAAAGCATGGGTTCGGGGGCTAGCGTTAGCTGGCCAGCCCGCAAAAAAGCCCGTTTGGCGTTAGCCAAACGGGTGAAAATAAAGATTAAAAAGAATCTTTATTTCGGATATTGGGCGTTTAGTTCCGCGAGACGGTAAGGTTGATTGTGTTCAACAACCTTTTCGTGGGAACGACAGCCTGAAGCTGCGTCTTCGTAGTCGCGGAACGGTCCCATGACATATGGGTTTCGGTTATCGTAGATATCAAAAACATAGTACCACATGGTTCAATTGCAGATGTACATGTATGACTTTTTATAGACATTTGTACGTTTCATGCAATTGTTACTTTCTTGTATTGATTTTTTATCAACACAAGACCACGTTGCGGGAATATCATCGCTAATTCGTGGAAGAACTACCACCATTTGTGTAGTTCTTGAAGTGTTTTTATTTTTTAAATTTTCTAGTTTTTTTAGGTTTTCACGGCGTCGACTAGTTTGTCGTTTGGTGCGTTTTGGTGTTGGTTGATGCTTATCTCGAAGGGATTTTAATGGAATCCCTTGTTTTGTTTCAGTTCGCCGAGATACACGACGTTTCCCTTTTCGTTGAACTTGATTTAAACAAGAAACAAAGTCTCTATCAAACATTTCACCATTTGACCAGATGATATTTCGACCTAATTCTTTGCCTAATTCGCCTGTAATAGGGTGTGCCTTGCTTGTATTTTTTGCGTTTACTTTATAAATAGCGATACCTTTTTGGGCACAATTTAAGGCAATAGTATCTTGTTGTGCACTATGATTCCATTTACCACCTAATGATTCTAGCCAACTAAGATTTTCCATAAAAAGAGTAGAACACTTATGTTTTTGACATAATTCGACGATTTCAGCACTCATTTCAGCAGTGATAGCATCTTTAATTGCCGTTATTTTTCTTGATAAACGTTCTATTTTACCTTGACGTCGTTTCCATTTGTCAATACTTGCATTAGGAATATAGTCAGAGTGTTTAAAAAGTTCATCAACACGCTTATTTTTTTCGATTAAGGTTGCTTTTTCTTCATATAATGCTTCAAGTTTTTGTTTTAATCGTTCAATCATTTTTGAATGAATAAAATAATTATCGCTATGCGTTCCATCTGGACGAATGTAAGCAAAGGTATATAGATTAACTTTTCCTAAATCAATAGCAGCAATATTTTCACCAAATGTAATATTTTCTTCGAAATCAAAAGCAACTACACCATAATAATTACCGTTTTCATCTTTTGAAAATTTAGGTTTACTTACACGCATTCCTGGTTGGTATTTACTTGATTGATGAAAGATAATTGGCAATTGACGCCACATAAGCTTGTTATTTTCGTCAAAAATCGCATAATGGAATGTATTATCTATCATTTTAGCGGCTTGACTATTGATAAAAGCAAAATCAAGTACAAAGGTAGCTGAATGCGGCAATTCTGGACGTTCGTTACAGCGTTGTAAATTTTTTACTTTTGTTTTATTGAATGGAATATTATTGTCTATACAGTATTGATAAAATGCGATAGTATCGTTGTTATCAAAACGTTGTAGAGCGTCATAAAGAGCTGTTTGTTCTTTTTGAGATTTATGAATTTGACGAATTTGTTCGGCAAACGCACAAAAGTACCAAGATGGTGACGGAAAACGTTTCTCTGTTTTCCATTTATATTGGGTATCTTGACCTATGAGATCACGTAATAGTGGCCAATATTTACCAGGATGAAGTTCATTATCAATTGATAAAATAGATGTACGCATATCTTCATTAGATAAAACACGATTAAGTTCTTTTTGTAAAAAATTATAAGTATTTATTAGGTCATCAGGAAATGCGATTTATACGCTAGTTTCATTTTCTGTCCTTTCAGATTTTAGTTCTAGTTGGTCTATGATTTCTTGTGTTTTTCGCTTTACGTTTGCGTCCATAAATACGCCCACAAAAAGCTTGTAATAATGGAGACAAAATCATCAATGAGTTCATTATCTTTATTTTTCGATTTTATTAATGATTTCTAATTTCACACCGTTATTGATCAATGCTTGTTCAATATAGGTAGAACCAAATCGACTCAATCTGTCCTTATGTTCCACTATTAAAACGTCATAATCCTGTCGAGAAAGTAACGGTAGAAGTTGTTTTCTGTTTTCATTCAAACCTGACGCAATTTCTTTTTCGTTCATCGACAATGATGTATCCTTTTGCAGCTGCAAATTGACGCATTCTGTTTAATTGACCATCTAAAGAAGCTTTTATTAGTTGTACTTGAAACACGTGTGTATAAAATGGCTCTTATTTGAGAACCCATTGGTACATTAGTATCTTGATCTAACACATAAATAGTACCTGTTGTAGGATCTTGGTAGCCATCAAGTTTATTTTCGTGCCAATGTCTCCACGCTGTTTTATAATGAATTCCTAAATTTTTTGCATACTGACTTAATTTCATATATTTTTGCATGAATATACTCCTTTTCATTTGTTATTTTAGTATATCACACAATAAATCAAATGTCAATAAATATGGATAGAATTCAATATATGAGGTTATTGATAGAAGCTGTTAACAATGATAAGATGTCCTTTCTAAGTGACAATAGGTCGACAAAAGGTATCGAGCCTTCTATCGACAACGATAGCGGAGACGTGCGGCAACCTACCGTCCTTGTGATCTTTTGAGAAACGTCCAAGAGCACGATTTTTATTAGACATTGGTTAAAAGACGTTATGAAGTAACCGAAGTTACCGTAGGCACACAAGGATAACCTACTACGCGATGTACCGAATGAGGGTACGACGAGAAGAGTTGCGTTAGTCTTCTCGTACAAGACTCAGGGTGCGTTTTGTGCCAGTCCCAAGGCAAGATGCTTTTTAATGCCATCCCAGGGCCATGTTAGTTGTTTAAAATGTGTTTATGATGCGGAGAGAGGGACTCGAACCCTCATGAACGATACTGTTCGCACGAGCTTAAATCGTGTGCGTCTGCCAATTCCGCCATTCCCGCAAGGAGACGCGACCAAATGGTCGTAGATTATGATTCGTATTGGCTTCAGAAAGCCGTTATAACAATAGATAAATTATTGTTAATGGAAAGTGAGGGATTCGAACCCCCGCGCGTTTGACCGCCTAACGATTTAGCAAACCGTCCTCTTCAGCCTCTTGAGTAACTCTCCCTGTTGTCCGCTCGACAGCGTTTGAGCGAACAATAGATAATTGGAGTGATGCTTATGAACAAAAGCATTTGCCCATCTGGGCAAACAAGTCGGAGGGTGTCTAGCCCTCATTTACAAGGTGAAAACTTGCGCGTGTTCTTGTGGTTTGATGTGCCAAAGGTAACAAGGCGACGCTTACAAACTATCAATAAGACGTTTTGGCGATGTCTCATTTACGACTCGTGTTGAAAAAGTAGCTGACCTTTTGGTCACTTACGCCGATAAGTTAACTTATCTTACCTTGTTACCAAGGGTATACTCACGGTTTTGAGTAGAAATAAGGTAGCGGGATACGAACCCGCGCATCAGGATTTCAATCCACATATGTTTTAAGAAAACATATGATCAGTTAGCGCTCGCGTGGAACAACTAGGACGTATGCCCTAGTACAATGAGTATAACTCATCGGCTAAAGGAAGATGTGGGATTCGAACCCACGCGCCACGGAGTGACCTAACGCATTTCGAGTGCGTCCCCTTAAGCCGAGCTTGGGTAATCTTCCCTAATCCATAGTAATCAAACCATTAGTAACCAAGACGAACGTTTTCGTCTCTATAACCTTAGCAGAACTTCGGCCTAACAACAGAAGTTAAACTCACCACATGGGCATAGGTCATAATCCCATGTAATGCTGTTGTCGTAGTTACGAATATTTGATTTGACGCGGCTTCTCGCTGCTTTGAAAAAAGTTGTCAAATGTTGACAAATCATCTTTGAATGGTAGATGATTCTTTTTTCTCATGTTCGTCATCAATTACATTCCCATATCTGCAAAAAGCAGGTAATGACAGAGGTAATCTCTTAATACATCAAGAAGATAAAAATTATCTTCAGAGGCTGAGCCAGCCTCCAATAAAATAAGTTTAAGTTAAATTACTATGAATCAATGACAACTGACGGGAATCGAACCCGCAACACATTGCTTAAAAGGCAATTGCTCTACCACTTGAGCTACAGTGTCACCTGTCGCTGTACCTCGACAGAAAACGTGAAAAAATTAAAACACTGTGATCAGCAATGTTTGTTAAAAACCCGCGCTGAATGATTAACGTCTGGTCGCTGGCTGTTGCCGTTAAGCGCTTTAGTTAATCGTTTTTGTTGTAAAAAGGTCCACGTCAGTACGTAACTGGCTGTAAAAGCTGTGGACGGTTTGGCGTTTGGTATTTACCAATAAACTTTCACTAACAAGGGATAGAACATGACTTCAGAGGGTGCAAGTTCTTTTATTGATAGTATCCTCGTTTGAACTGATAACTATTAATCCTTTTGTGTAGTTTTTACTTGGTTTTCATTTTAATCCACGTACCTAGAATCGTACGATGAGTTTTAACGTCTTTTGCTTTGACGTGATGCCGATTGCAGGGATCGAACCTGTGGCCTGCACGTTACGAATGTGCTGCTCTACCAACTGAGCTAAATCGGCTGATTGGGGCTGGACCTCCCCAATTGAAACGAAAAACTTCCAAAAACGTTCCGATGGTCAACAGACTAGCGTCTATCGCGTAGAAGGCATCGATAGACGACCATCGAGTAGTGACATTTTTTTCATGAACAAACGTTTTGGGAACGTTCGCTCAGGGCGCGTGGTCGGTGGTCTCACGTGTTCAAACTTTTGAGTTGATTAGGTTCAAGGTAGCTGACTGACCGAGGTTCTTCAGGCACTCACACATGAGGTCGACAGTGTAGGTTACGTCTCTACTAAGTGGGTAGAACGCTTGCGGTTGACCTACCAACCGTTTAAGCAGGGACCCCTCTAGCTGATGGGCTAAAGCAGGATGCTATAATTTCAATCCACACACTTGCTCAAGGTGTGACGCAAACGTTATGTTTGTCGTTTTTAAAGTATCTTTAAACATTTGTTTTATGATGATACTAAAGCAATCATTCATATTGTTAATATGCGAGTTTTAAAGTCTTTGCTTTGACGTCACCATTGATATTAAGAATCTATGGCTATATCGGGAAGACAGGATTCGAACCTGCGACCCCTTGGTCCCAAACCAAGTGCTCTACCAAGTTGAGCTACTTCCCGATGAGTTGATTACGTCAAAAACAAAACCTAACAACGTAATCGTGGCAACTTCAGGGTGTTTTGTCTGTGTTTACCGTTTTTTATATCTTTTAGATCTTCCAGTGAGCCGCGGAAATTCCAAAATTAACGCTCTCATTTGCGGTAGAGAAACACCGTGACCTAGTTTTTTAAACCATTAGTCTTACGAACCACATTCTTCAGAATGCGTCGAGTTTTAATGTCTTTGCTTTGACATGACGCAATATGTTTGAACATATTCCGCTTGGCAGACGGTCTCGACGGGAATCGAACCCGCGATCTTCGCCGTGACAGGGCGATGTGATAACCGCTGCACCACGAGACCTAGTGAGCTGATGTTCTTGATTTTGAAAGCGCATTGTCAAAATAAGAATATCAGCTATGTGACGACTTGTTAACGAGTGTCTTAGACTATGCGCTGTCCAGCGGTTCTTTCGTTGCAATCATTACAGTTTTGGACGGTATTTAGCCTTGGGAGTTGTTTCTGCTCTGAAAAAAGTTGTCAAACATAGACAAATCATCTCAAAATATAGATGATTCTTTTTTCTCATGTTCGTCATCAATTGCATTCCCATATTTGCAAAAAGCAGGTAATGACAGAGGCAATCTCTTAACACATCAAGAAGATAATTGTTATCTTCAGAGGCTGAGCCAGCCTCCTTCCTTTTATTTAAAGCGTGCTCCTATAACCCCTATGCGCTTGTGTCATAGGTTTGGGCTCAAACGTGTCGCTAAGTTGTTGATGTTGCGCGACGAACGTCATCGAAGTTTCTTTCTCTTCCTCGCCGTTTTACGGGCGGTTGTCCAGGGATATGTCAAAAATAAATTAAAACGACATATTGTGGCAAAAATTGCCGTTTGTTATCGCGTCATAATGACGCAAAGCTCACAACACAACTTTTGTCATGTCGCAAGCCAAATTTAATGACCGTAGTTGCATCAATCTAGATGCAATGTCCATGATACAACTTTCGTCGTAGCATGAACGGAAGGTGAACTTTATATGGATAGTTTGCACTTGTTCAAGTGCAACTCTGCCAACAGGGTTCGAACCTGTATTTCAATCCACGCACCCCACACGGGTACGATATGAAACAAAGGATCATCATGATAACAAATCGCTATCACACGGATGCAATGTTTCAATGACAATGGACAGGTCCCAAGTCTGTCGGCACTAGGCTATAGGAGGAAGAAGACCGCCGTCCAAATCAGTCCTATTTTCTATTGAGTTGAACACATTGTCAGATGACAACAGGGTGCAAAGCTGTTGTCAATCAAGAGTTGAGTGACGAGTTGCGAAGTCGTCACTCTCATTGGGGTCAATTGGGGGTTGACCCCAATTTTTTCTGGTTTTGCAAGGTGACATTTGTGATTTGCGGTCAAAAACGTCAGAGTAATACTTTAGATTTGCGGTCAGAAGTATCGAATGTGCAAGACCAGATGTGACGGGTGTGAGTTGCGGTCACAACCGTCAAAGGAGTGCTTTAGATTTGCGGTCAGAAGCAGTCCTCTATGCCTCCTGCAGGGCTCGAACCTGCGACCCATGGATTAAGAGTCCACTGCTCTACCAATTGAGCTAAGGGGGCACACTGACACGAAAAGTGTCAATGGGAAAGGAAACATATACGTTTAGTGTTTATTTTATGCGATAAGCGGGTATAAACGAACCCTTTGTTGCCTTCGCCAATGTTATCTTGTAGTTTCTATCGTTATCACACGGTTCCTACCAATCAGAACGGTTTAATGATAACGCGTAGAGCGTGGAACTAAGCAAACATTCCACGGTACCTATATATTTACAAGTAACGGAGTTTTAAAAAAAACTAAGGCTAATCAATCACGGTTTGATTAACTCACTTTAAAGGAGTCAGGCAAACCGCCCACTTTAGTGGGTGGTTATTGATATTATATGTTTTTTGTGCAAGTAGAATTACTTGCTATGAGCTAACACTACATCTCGTAATGTTAGCCCGGAAGGAGAACGATAAAATATTTTGCAAACATACAGTTTGCGACTGCCGTTAGCACTTTTTCAAGCGACTAACAGCATCAGGAGGCTAAATTATGTCATGGGCAAGAAATTTCTTGCCAATAGCCAGACAAACGGTTAGATTCGCCTGACTTAGAAAGCAGTATGACAATGAAACAGTCAACGAATTGCAACGATTAACGTTGCAAGCACCGACGGTACTTTTTCAAGCCACCGTCGGCGTTTCATGGAGAATAAAGAAAAGTCACGTCACTTGCAATTAACAACGTCGGACTTTTCCACAACCGAAACCATGGGTCTCGGGGGCGAGCGTTAGCGAGACATCCCGCAAAGCGCCAGCGAAGCTGGCAAGAGCTAGCCGTTAGGCTAGCAGAGCGTTAGCTCAACTGTTCTTATAGTATAGCATAAGATTTTAGCGAATGCAAGGAAAAACTTACTTATTCATCAACTACCACCCACTTCAGTGGGTGGTAGTTGATCCCGCAAAAAAATAGAATAGGTGTTAGCCTATTCTGTCAAAAAAACAGCCATTTGGCTGTTTTTCTTTAGTCTTCTTTATGACGTTTAGTGCTTGCAAGGCCAAGACCACCAAGGATAAGTGTTCCAAGAGCAAGGAGACTAGCTGGAGCTTCATCACCTGTTTGTGGAAGGGTCTTATCGGTGTAGGTGGGCGTTGTAGGAGCCTTAGGTTGTTCAGGAACGTTAGGTTGTTCCTTAGATTGTTCCTTAGATTGTTCCTTAGGTTGTTCCTTAGGTTGTTCAGGAACTTTAGACGTTTCCTTAGGTGTTTCTACAACTTTACGATAAACGTGTGTGATGACGTCATTTGTTTTTTCGATATGGTCATAATCATAGCCGTCAAAGTGTTTTGCAAAGTGAAGACCTTTTTCTTCTGGTGTTAATTGGTCACCATCTACTGTGATGTAGCGAGTGAGTTGCAATTTTTCAAGATCAACTTTAGGTGCGTCATTTGGAATGCTACTTTGAATCTCAACATAAACGTGAGTTGTCACACCGTCTTTCTTAGGTTCTGTGTGGTTGTATTGCCACTTGTCTTTGAGAACCTTATCGACAGGTTGTGTACCTTCTTTAGCGTCTTGTAATTCGACGCCTTTATTGGTCACATAACGCGTCATTTCAAGCTCACCCTTGTCGAGTTTAGGTGCATTATTAGGGACAGAATGTTGAATTTCGACATAAACGTGAGTCGTGATACCGTCTTTTTTAGGTTCTGTGTGGTCATATTGCCACTTGTCTTTAAGAACCTTATCGGCAGGTTGTGTACCTTCTTTAGCGTCTTGTAACTCAACGCCTTTATCGGTCACATAACGAGTGGCTTCAAGCTCACCCTTGTCAAGCTTAGGTGCGTCATTAGGGATGCTATGTTGGATTTCAACATAGACATGAGTCGTGATACCGTCTTTCTTAGGTTCCGTGTGGTCATATTGCCACTTGTCTTTAAGAACCTTATCGGCAGGTTGTGTGCCTTCTTTAGCGTCTTGTAATTCGACGCCTTTATTGGTCACATAACGCGTCATCTCAAGCTCACCCTTGTCGAGTTTAGGTGCGTCATTAGGGATGCTATGTTGAACTTTAACATAGACATGCGTTGTTACACCGTCTTTTTTAGGTTCCGTGTGGTCATATTGCCATTTGTCTTTAAGAACCTTATCTGCAGGTTGTGTACTTTCTTTAGCGTCTTGCAATTCAACGCCTTTATCGGTTACATAACGAGTGGCTTCAAGCTCACCCTTGTCAAGCTTAGGTGCATCATTAGGGATAGAGTGTTGGATTTCAACATAAACATGCGTTGTCACGCCGTCTTTTTTAGGTTCGGTGTGGTCATATTGCCACTTGTCTTTAAGAATCTTATCGGCAGGTTGTGTACCTTCTTTAGCGTCTTGTAATTCAACGCCTTTATCGGTCACATAACGAGTGAGACTGTCGATTTCTTTATATTTGTATTCAATATAACCGCCATTTTCTGTAACTTCAACGCTATTGTTTTTGATAGGTGTATATTCGTCAGGCTCTATAGATTGAAGCAAATATACTTTATTGTTAGATGTAATAACTTTGTCGTAAGATAGAGGCACGATTGTTCCTAATGGTAAATCATAAACATTTACGCCATCTTTTAAGGTATTTCCGTTTTCGTCAAGGTATACTTGGTAAATTGATCCGGTGACTTCACTACAAATATATGTAAGGGTTACGTCATGGTTTGGTGCAATAGCCTTGTATGTAACGTCATCATCGGTTTTATTAGTTACCATTGATTTTGTTGGAGCAAGGGCATCTGAATATTGTAGATAACCGCCTGTTGGTTTGTCTACATTATATTGTTTACCGTTGATTGTGAGACGGTAAGGTTGGTTGTATTCAATGATATCGACACCTGCAATTAATGGCTCGCTTACGATATCTGGTTGTAAAGCAGTACCTTGTTCGTTGACAAAACGTTGTGTGACTTTACTTGTTGCAATTTTATAAGTACGTGTAATTGATAAATGCGAATTAGGTTGATTTGTACCTGTGATGGTTCCATTAGCTGCTGTGATATCATCACTTTTATCATTTGTTTCTTGTGATTTATTAAAGAGTATTTCGATAGGGAAATTTCCTTTAGTGGTTGAATATGTGATGGTATCGTCTGTTGAAATTGTTGTGTTTTCGCCAGGATTCAGTACAATGTTTTTAGAGTGATGATTTTTGAATTCTTCAGCTGCAGTTGGATTTTGTTGAAGGAATTGTTTTGTATTTTCATCTGTTTCATCAAAACGGTAATCAATGGTCACTGTTGTTGGATTTTTGGCGATATAATTACGAGAAATGAGTGTGGTACCATTTGTAAGTGTTGTTGTCACTGTGTTCGGTTCGTTATCATTATCTCGAACGTAATCATATCCATTAATTGTGATAGGATCAAAGGTATATGTTTCAATGGCGCCTTTGAATTTCTGGGTGTGTGATTGTTTTTAGAACGTTTCCTGTTTTTTTGTCAATGTATTGATATTGAATGTTTCCTTTTTCAGCTGTTGCAGTTATTGGTGCTGATGGTAAGGCTTCAGTTGTTGTCAAAAGTGCTGAACGGTAGACTAATTGATTTTCTGAAGGCGTTCCATAAACGGTTAGTGGAATTTCAAAAGCAGTTGATGTTTGTTTATCAATTGGTTTTGTTGATACGAATTTAATAGTGGTTACTTTGCTATAATCAGAAACGGTATCTTCAAAATGTAATTGTCGATCAGTGTTGTAATTTTTTGAAATTGTATCGGTTGTGTATTGAACTTTCCAATTATCGGGTGCTTTAATTGCAGTAGTCAATGTAGCGTTTGCTGTAGATCCTTCAATACCATTTTTTGGAATGTAGCTCATTGCTTCTAATTGAGGGATGGTATTGTTTGTAAAATTATTAACATATGTAACAATTGTTGTTGGCAAATTTAAGTTATTTGCTGTATTTTCATCAGTTGTTAATGTTACGTTATTTTGTAGACCGTTAGTTGTTTTGAAAACTGACGCAGTATTTGTTGTTTCTGAATCATATGTCGCAATATGTAAAGTTGCTGTTGTTGTATGTGTTGTTGTTATTGCGTTCGTTGGGTCTGTGGTATTGACAGCATCAATTGTTGTTATTTTGATAGGAATGTTATAAAAATGTGTACCACTTGGAAGACTTGCACCTAAATCAATAACTGTATACATATCAGTCGTATTGGTGTAGTCGTTGTCTAAAAAGGTTTCATTTTTAGGACGATGTGTTTTATCGAGGGTTACGTTTTTTATTTCAAAAAGGACATTACCGTTGTTATCTTTAGATAAAATGTGAGATGGGTCGTCTATTTCTATTTTTTTGATTACAGATGGTGTCACATTTAATGATTTGTTATGCTTGATTGAAAGCATTACATCTTTACCGATATTATTCGGTGCGAAGAAGTTATATGTATTATCTTCGAGTTTAACAGCTGTGATATCGTTTAGAATGGTTAGGTTTTTGGTATTTACGGTTTCGTTGTCTGTAGATACAGTAAATGGTATAGCGATATTGTTTTGATTAGCTGTTGTCATTTCATTTTTCCATTGTTGCATGTTGTTTTCATTTGTAGAAAAATGTAATTTATAATTGAGATAACTATACACAGCGTTTGTACCAATGGTAACTTCTGTTTTTGGTACAATTTTAAGATGTTTTGTTGTTGGTGGAATATTAATTTTATTTTCTTCTTGACGGTATACGTTGTCAATTTCTTGACTTTGTATCGTTGCAAGGTGTTGATTGTTATCTGCGTCGTAAACATCAAAATTTGTTGTGGTTTTTGTAGGACTGTCTGATTGAATGCTTAATGCTAGATTATCAGTAAGTGGTGTATTTTTGGTATCAATATTAATAAAGATTGGTGGGACGACAACATTTTTTGTTGCTGTGGCGTCTGTGTTAATATTTAATAAGCTGACTTTAAATTGTGTTTCGTCAATGGTGTTAACGATATTTTTTTTATTCGTTATTTGATAACCCTTGGCATCATTAAAGGATGTTGTGATTTTTAAGTTATCTGTTGTTTGTGTGATTGTTTTTAATGATGTGACGATATTGAAATCTTTTTCAATATGTTCTGATTTCTTGATATCGTTAAAATCAGGTGATAATGGATTGTCTGAATAATAATAGGTGATTTTAGCGTTTTGTGTTAATTGGGTTTGTGTTGGATCTTGTAAAAGAGCGTTTTTGGCGTCAATGGATGTGTTCGTTTTGATATTAGCATCAATAACGAGATTTTGAGGAAGAAGGTAGTGCGCAATATCGTTTTCAATTTGTTTATATTCTTCAAATTCGTTTTCATCGGATTCATACACTTTTACATTTTTTGGAACTTGAATGTCAACAATACCGAAAGAACGAAAATGATCAATATACATACGACCTGGTGAGGTTGTTATTTTTTCGGTGTTTGTAGTTTTGTCTAGTATAAAACGATTGAAATCGTCTGTTTTTTCTAGGTTTGGCTTTTGTAGGATGATTGTTTCTATTACTGTTTTTGTTGAAATTGGTTTATTTTTCTTAAATAGTGTGTATGTTGTTTTTTTGATAACTGTTTCTGGTAGTGGTGCATCTAAATTAACACTATTTGTTTGAATAGTGAATTTTTTTTGTGTTCCTGCTGTTAATCCATTAAGAGATAATCGAGATTGTATTGTTGTTTGATAGTTGTTTGTTTGTACGCTGTTTGTAGCTAGAAAATCGTTTTTGAAAAGTTCTTTACTTGTGTTTGAAATAGGCGCATTAATAGATGTTTCTACTAAAATATAATCGTTGTCATCAAGCTGACCGTTACCCGATACATTAATAGTCAAATGGTGTGTTCGTGCATTATTCATATCGGTCTCTGTTTGATTTTCATCAGATGATACAACAATGGTTTTGTCGGTTGTGTTAGATGTCATCGTAACGGTAACTTCATTTTCGGGAACAGCTGCCGTGTAATGTGTCAAGGTTGATAGGCTTCGGCGTGAGCGCGTGTTGGTCAAACGAGCAATAGTGGCTTGATTTTCTTTTTGTGCTTGTTCTGGGGTCGTAACATGAACAGTACCGTCATAAACAATGGTTTTACCGTTTGCTTTAAGCGTATTAATCGTTGCAATCAAGTCTTTGGTGTAGGCGTTTTCTGTTGGTCGTGTAAAGCCATTTAAGAGAACGTCAAAGTATTTTTTAATTTCAGCATCCGTGGCTGTTTTAATTTCTTTTTGACCTGTTTCTTGAAGCATGTAAGTGCCAAAGAGTGAGGCAAAGGCTTCGTAGTTAGCATAACCTGGGTAGGCTGTTTTAAGAAGAGATTGAACGGCTTCGTCACGAGAAAGAGAGTATTCACCTGACGCTGTTTTTTTATACGTTGCACCATCAATGGCATGACCAACTTCATGGTAAAGGGTTTCCGTGGCTTGTCGTGGGCTGTTTTCATGGAAATAATGTGCATTAACGGTCACAATACCTTCAATAGAATAGGTTTCTCCAAGGGCGCCGTTGTCTTTATCATTAATAATGACTTTTTTGGTAACACTACGAACAGGGGCAGGAAGGTCATCAAAATGTTCTTTGAGGGTATCTGTAATCGTTTCTTGTTCAGCTGTCATGGTTTCAGGAACATTGATGTTTTCTGCTGTCAAAGCTTTTGTTGTGTCGATATTATCGAAGGCTTCTTTAGCGGTTGCAATAGCCTTATCAGAAGCATACGGTGAGGTTTCTGCAGGTGTATTAGCTACGGTTGTGTCAGTAACAGTTGTGCTAGTTGTCGTTGTGTCTGCTACTGATGTTGTTTCAGTATTTGTGTTAGCTACTGTTGTGTCAGTCACCGTTGTATTTTTTGTAGTGAGTGTGGCTGTCTTACTGGTATCTGCTGTGACAACGTCTGTAGGGAGTGTGGCTGTCTTACTGGTATCTGCTGTGACAGCTTCTGTTGTCGTGTTTAAAGGTTGCGCTTCATCGGCATGAACGATTGGTCCTGCCATGATAAAAGCACCTAAAACAGCGCTACAAAGTGTTCCGTAAACACGGGATTTGCGAAGTCCAAAGCGTAATTGCTTGTTAAAATTCATTAAAGGTCTCCTTTTAGGGTTATTTATACTTTTATTATAGCATAAGAAGATAGGTTTTACTTAAAAAAAGTTAAGTCTTTTTGAAGTGGCGGTACGTTATTTGTGATGTTGTTCATCACGCGAAAGTCACGCGCAAGTTGTGGCTTTGTTATGGGCTATTTATAGTTTGTCGCGCGAAAATCACGCGGTTGTTTTATAAATCCCAACCACAAAAAAGAGCCTTTTGGGCGAAGCCCAAAAGGTGATAGCTCAAAAGGCACGTTTTTCGTTAGAAAAACGTGAAAAAAAGCAATCATTTTTCGTCAACCAACCTTAGAAAAAAGATTGGCTGACGAAAAACGAACGCTAAGGTTCGTTTAACGAGAAAACTTAGTTTTCTTTTTTGCGACGTGAGATTCCAAAGAAGCTAAATCCTAGCATCACCAGACCAAGTAGTCCAAGGTGTGAGACTTCGTCGCCAGTGCGTGGAAGTTCTTTACCTTCTTGGTAACGTGGTGTTTCTTTAGGTGTTTCTTCTTTAGGGGTGTTAGGTGTGTCGCCTTTAGGTTTATCGCCTTTAGGTTTGTCACCTTTAGGTTTATCACCTTTAGGTTTGTCATCTTTAGGTTTCAGGTGTGACGGTGTTATCAAAGATAATGTCATCACCATACGTAACGGTTGCTTTCAAATGGTTTTCTGTGCTACCAATAACTTTTTCAAGGGTTACAGTGGCACGCGCAATAAGGTTATCATAAGTGATACTTGTGTCTTTACCAATAACTTCTTGAACGAAGAACTTGTGTGTTCCTGCTTGGTCAAAGGTCAAGTGGTCAAAGGTGATGTTACCTTTAGCATCATTGGTTGCAAAGCCGTAGAAGAGGTTTCCTTGGTCGGTTTCTTCAAAGAGTGCAAACATGAATTCGCCATCTTTAAGGTCACGACCGTGAAGCATCTTGTGGAAGGTAAGGGTAACATCTGTGCCTTTAAGGTCTTTGATGGTGTTTGTAAAGACTTTATTAGTATACGTCACATTTGACACAAGGGCATTAAAGGTGTCATGGACATCTTTTGTAATCGTGATATCTGCCTTAGCAACGGTAGCGTCATAAATGACGTCTTCGTCTTTACCAATGACTTCTTTAACGAAGAAGTGGTGTGTGCCTACAGCGTCAAAGTCAAGATGGTCAAAGGTGATGTGACCCTTGTCATCGTTTTGAGCGAAGCCTTGGGAAGTGGTCTCCTTTATCGGTGTGTTCAAAGAGAGCGAATGTGAATTCGTTTTCTTTGAGGTCGCGACCCTTAAGGAGTTTATCAAAGGTAAGACTTGTTGTCACAGGTTTAAGCTCTTTGATGGTGTTATCAAAAGTGATGTCTGTTGGATAGGTTACCGCTGATTTAAGGACGTTGATGGTGTCACCATAGTCTTTGGTGATTGTTACGGTAACATCTGCAACCATGTTATCGTAAATCACGTCTTCATCGGTTCCCTTAACTTCTGTCACCGTGTAATGGTGTGTTCCAGGTTTGTCATAATGAAGGCCATTGAAGGTGACGGTTCCGTCTTTTGTGTTACGAGTGCGTGCGACAACGGTACCTGTTTCATCATAAAGATTAAAGCTAAATTCGCCTGCCTTCAAATCGCGACCATGAAGGGCTTTGTGGAAGGTAAGGCTTGTGTCTGCGGCTTTTGTTTCTTTAATGGTGTTATCAAAGGTAACGTCACTTGGATAAAGGACTTTGGCGTTAAGCATATTAAGTGTATCGCCAATTTCTTTCACAACAGTGACTTGAATACGAGCCGTCATAGCGTCATAAATGACGTCTTTATCGCTTCCTTTCTTCCGTGACAAGGTAGGTGTAAGTGCCTGCTTGTGAGAAGGTGAGGTCTTTAAAGCTGACACGACCGTCTTTGTCATTTGTCGCTGTGGCAAGGAGTTGACCTTTCTCATCACGAAGGTTAAAGGTGAACTCACCGTCTTTGAGGTCTCGGCCATGAAGGGCTTTAGACAAGTTGAGGTCGATATGCGCGTCTTTAAGTTCTTTGATGTGGTTATCAAAGGTGGTGTCTTCAGGGTAAACGACGCTTGAGACAAGTGCATTTGCAGTGTCTCCGATTTCTTGAGTAACTTTAACGGTGACATCTGCAACCATATCATCGTAAATCACGTCTTCGTCATTTCCTTTAACTTCTGTCACAACGTAGTGATAGTCGCCTGCTTTGTTGTAAGTAAGACCTGTAAAGGCAATTTTACCGTCTTTGTCATTACTTGCTTGGGCAATGATTTGACCCTTATCATCACGAAGATTAAAGGTGAATTCACCTGCTTTCAAATCGCGACCATGAAGGGCTTTGTGGAAGACAATATCAGCTGTAGCAGCCTTTTCATCTTTGATTTTATTGTCAAAGGTAACGTCTTCAGGATAAGTGACTTTTGATACAAGAACATTTGCTTTATCACCAATTTCTTTAGTGACAGTCACTTGAATACGAGCGGTCATGGTGTCATAAATGACGTCTTTATCTGTTCCTTTTTCTTCAGTCACAAGGTAGGCGTAAGTGCCTGCTTGTGTGAAGGTGAGGTCTTTAAAGCTGACACGTCCGTTCTTGTCATTTGTTGCTGTGGCAAGAAGTTGACCTTTCTCATCACGAAGGTTAAAAGTGAACTCACCGTCTTTAAGGCTTCGTCCGTGAAGGGCTTTAGACAAGTTGAGGTCGATATGTGCGTCTTTAAGTTCTTTGATGTGGTTATCAAAGGTGGTGTCTTCAGGATAAACAACACTTGAGACAAGGGCATTTGTCGTGTCTCCGATTTCTTGAGTGACTTTGACAGTGACATCTGCAACCATGTCATCGTAAATCACGTCTTGGTTGTTTCCTTTGACTTCTGTCACAACGTAGTGATAGTCGCCTGCTTTGTCGTAAGTAAGACCTGTAAAGGCAATTTTTCCGTCTTTATCATTACTTGCTTGGGCAATGATTTGACCCTTGTCATCACGAAGATTGAAAGTAAATTCACCCGCTTTCAAATCGCGACCATGAAGAGCTTTATGGAAGACGATATCAGTAGTGGCTGCTTTTTCATCTTTGATTTTATTGACAAAGGTTGTGTCTTGAGGATACTTGGTTGTTGAGACAAGGGTATTCAAGGTTTCCCCAATGGTTTTAACAACCATAACGTTAAGGTCTGCGATTTTAGTGTCGTAAATGACTTTAGGATCAAGACCTTTGACTTCTGACACGTGGTAGGTGTGCGTACCTGCACTGGTGTAAGTGATTGGCTTGAAGTCGATGTTTCCATCTTTATCGTTGGTTACCGTATCAAGAACGTTTCCTTTATCGTCACGTAATTCAAAGGTAAACTCACCACCTTTAAGTGTGCCACCTTGGAATTGTTTGGTGAAGTGGAAACTTGCCACCGCCGGTTGAAGATCTTTAACCGTATTGGTGAAGGTCTTATCTTGTGGATAGGTTACGGTTGATACCATGCTGTTTAGGGTATCCCCAATGGTTTTAGCCACTTTGATAGTGACATCAGCGACTTTGTTATCATAAATGATATCTTCGTCGTTGGTGTTGACTTCTTTTACGGTATAATGATAGGTTCCAGCTTTTGTATGAACAAGTGGTTTGAAGGTGATGTGACCGTCTTTGTCATTACTTGCAGTGTCGATGACATTTCCTTGGTCATCACGCAATTGGAAGCTGAATTGACCTTCTTTGAGGGTTCCTTTGCTAAGAACTTTGTCAAAGGTGAGAACGGTTTCTGAAGGCGTTGCTTGTTTAACTGTGTTATTGAAGATGGTGTCTTCAGGCATGGTTGTGTGAGCCACATAAGCTCGGCCTTCTTTGTCAACAGAAACAAGAATGGTTGCTTTCATGTTGTCATAGACAATGTCTTCGTCATTTCCTTTGACTTCTTCAACCGTGTACTTGTAAGTTCCAGGCTCTCGGTAAGCAATAGTGTCAAAGCTGATTTTACCATCTTTGTCATTTGTTTTGGTGTCGAGAACCGTACCGTCAGCGGCCTTGAGTTGGAAGGTGAATTCGCCTTCTTTAAGGCTACGGCCTGTAAGTTCTTTAGACAATTCAAAGGTCACGTAAGCAGGTGTTATAATGTTTTCACCTTTGGCGTCTCCTTTACCGTTAACAAGAGCGACACGTGAATCATAACCTTCTTCTTTTTGATCAGGCGCTTTATAAGTGATATCAACGTGATTAGTTGGATTGTAAGAGTCACTCTCAGCCTGTGTCAATTTGGTCTTATAGAAAAGATAAATCATTTTGTCAAGTGTCGCAATTTTGAGACTAAATCCTGTTGGACTTGTTTTGAGGTCTTTAATGTATTGCATAGCGTCACCTGCGCTCACATATGGCGTAACACTTGTAGCAACTTCTGCTCGAAGAGATCCGTCAATGAATGTTTGACCTTCACCTAATGTGTCGATGAGTTGATAGTCAGTAAGGACTTGTTTTGACCAAAGATAGCCGTAATTTAATTGGATTGTCCAGTCGATAATTGATGGGTCATTTTTTTCTTGTGTTCCCCATTTAGCGATAGCACGTTTTGGATCAGGTTGGTCGACAGTGGTTGAGCTGTGATATACGATGGTTGTTCCGTCAATGGAAATTGCGTATTCTTTATCAGGCTTAATAAGAGCGGTCCATTTAACACTAAGTTCCAAGTTCATGGATTTGTTTAATGGCTTTTGTTTGAAGTAGTCATTAAAGGTTGTTACGATGGTATTTTTGGCGCTATCTGCGACAGCTTTACCGATGACAATACCTTCTGGATTTGTGACGTCAAATTGGTATTTTGTTGGTAGTGTCATTTCTTTAGGGAGAGTGACTGTTACTGTATCACCGTTATTGATAACAATGTCATCTGGGAAATCGACATGATATTTAAGAATGTTGGTTGCATAAATACCGTGACCATTTGGAAATTCCATATGGATATCTGGATTTTCAACAGTGATTTTAGTACCTTCTTTTGTGATCTTAGGTTCTGGTTTAACCTCAGGATAAGACGGTTCTGTGTTTTCAGTTGTTGACGTTTCACTAGTTGTTGCAGTGGTACTAGTGGTAGTTGCGTTGTTAGTGATTGTTTCACTAACTGGTGTTTCACTAGTGGCTGTTTCACTAGCAGGGGTTTTACTAGTGGCTGTTTCACTAGTGGTTTCTGATGCTGTTGATGATGTAGCAGGTGTTGTTTCAGCAGGTGCTGCGGCAGATGTTGTTTCTGCAGGTGCTGTTGTTTCTGCTACGGTAGGGAGAGCTGTTGGTTCAGCTGTGGGCGTGGTTACTGCAGTGACTGTTGGGGTTGTATTAGGAGCTTCTGCTTCGTCTGCATGAACAGGTCCTGTTCCCATGACAAGAGCGAGTCCTGTAAAGAGAGCAATAGTTCCGCACAAGCCCCATGCTTTCGTTTTAACAAAGCCAGGCTTTGCAATAATGGTTTCTTTAAAGTGTTTCATAATTTTTATACCTATTTTCCTTTTTTAGTGATGGTTTAGATGATTCCCACAATCATCTAGACCTTGTTTTTACAGTTCCCACCTGTAAAAACAAAAATAGGCAAACACTATTTTTCCCCAACAAAAATAGGATTCACCTATTGTTGTGGCTGGTTTCTTTTTAACAATGAAACCAATGACCTAAGAACCAATTGTTCCAGATTCTTAGGCATTATTTGTTATTTTTTCTTTTTAAGTGTTGTTACAAACAATGTGAGCGATGCTCCTAACGTTAGTAATGAGAGAATGTAATTCAAAATAGTGAAGGTATCGTTTTCACCTGTTTCAGGAAGTGTTTTTGCAGCAATAGCTGTTGCTGTTTCAGATTTAGGCGCTTCTGATTTCACTGTTTCTGATGTTGTCTCAGACTTAGGCGCTTCTGAAGAAGATGTTGAGTTACCTTTAGATGTTTCTGAGCTTGTTTCAGATTTAGGAGTTTCTGATGATGAGGTTGAGTTGCCTTCAGATTTCACTGTTTCTGATGTTGTTTCAGATTTAGGAGCTTCTGAAGATGAGGTTGAATTACCTTCGGATTTCATTGTTTCTGACGTTGTTTCAGATTTAGGCGCTTCAGATTTGATTGTTTCTGAGGTTGTTTCAGATTTAGGCGCTTCAGAAGATGATGTTGAATTACCTTCAGATTTCACTGTTTCTGACGTTGTTTCAGATTTAGGGGCTTCTGAAGATGATGTAGAGTTACCTTCAGATTTTACTGTTTCTGAAGTTGTTTCAGATTTAGGAGCTTCTGAAGATGAGGTTGAGTTACCTTCCGATTTAGCAGTTTCTGAAGTTGTTTCAGATTTAGGAGCTTCAGATGTTGAGTTACCTTCAGATTTGATGTTTTCTGAAGTTGTTTCAGATTTAGGAGCTTCAGAAGATGATGTTGAATTACCTTCAGATTTGATGTTTTCTGAAGTTGTTTCAGATTTAGGCGCTTCTGAGGATGACGTTGAATGTCCTTCTGATTTAGCAGTTTCTGAAGTTGTTTCAGATTTAGGAGTTTCTGAAGATGAGGTTGAGTTACCTTCAGATTTAGTAGTTTCTGAAGTTGTTTCAGATTTAGGTGCTTCAGATGACGATGTTGAATTACCTGTTTCTGAGACTGTTTTTGAAGATGAGGTTGAATTACCTTCAGATTTCACTGTTTCTGATGTTGTTTCAGATTTAGGTGCTTCTGAAGATGAGGTTGAGTTACCTTCAGAAAAGGCTTCTGAGGTTGAGTTGCCTTCAGATTTAGCGGTTTCTGACGTTGTTTCAGATTTAGGGGATTCTGATGTTGACAGTGATTGTGACGGTGTTTCTGATGGCACAAGAGGTGTTTCGACAACGGGACGGTTTTTACCACCACCATCACCACGACCACCTGAAAGAACCGCTGTAGCATTGTATGGAACAGTTGTTTTTGGCATGTTGTCAAAGATGTAGTCGGCACGGTTGGTTGGGTTGTAAGATTCTGAGACAGGTTTTGTCAATTTACTCTTATACCAAACGTAAATCATTTTGTTGAGGTTGGCAATTTTGAAACTAAATCCTTTTGGATTGGTTTTAAGATCCAACAATTCGGACATAACGTCACCTTTTGAAACATAAGGTGTGACACTCGTGATGTGTTCGGCACGAATACTGTCTTCAAGAAGAACTTGGTCAGGGCCAAGGGTGTCAAGCAATTGGAAGTTGGTCAAGACTTGATTTGACCAAAGATTCCCATAGTTGAGTTGAAGGGTCCAATCGATGATGCTTGGATCTTCTTTACTTTGAATACCCCATTTAGCAACTTTACGTGTACCGTCTTGTTGAGCGATTTCTTTAGCAATGGCGATTTTAAGAAGGGTACCGTTAACACTTGTTGTAAAGGTTGTGTTGTCTTTAACGTAGGCTGTCCATTTTTGATCAAATGCAAGGTTAAGGAATTTGTTTTCAGGGTGTTTTTGAAGATAGTCATTAAAGGTAACGGTTACGGCATTTGTTGTGACGTCTGTGGTCGCTTGACCAATGGTTTCGCCTGCTTCATTAGTGATAGCAAAGCTTGTGCTTGTTGGGAAGGTCATTTCCTTTGGAAGGGTTAAGACAAATTGGTCACCATCATTGATAGCAAAGTTATCTTCAAATTGCGCATGGAAAACAAAGGTGTTTGTTGCGTAAATGCCATGACCTTTTGCAAAGTCAATGTGGATGTCAGGGTTTTGAACCGTAATCGTTGTTCCTGTTTTTGTGTAAACAGATTGTGGGGTTTCTGTTGGATAAGCTGGTGTTGTAGTCGCTGTTGTGACACTTGGGTCTGTAGTTTCAGACGCTGATGCGTCAGAGGCTACAGCTTCAGAGGTTGCTGTTGGTGTTGCAGTTTCTGAGGTTACTGCTTCTGACGTTGCAGCTTCTGACGTTACGGCTTCTGATGTTACGGCTTCTGATGTTACGGCTTCTGATGTTACGGCTTCTGATGTTACGGCTTCTGAGGTTACAGCTTCTGACGCTACCGCTTCTGAGGTTACAGCTTCTGACGTTACCGCTTCTGAGGTTACAGCAGGTGTTTCTGGTGTTTCGACAGCAGGCGCAACGGTTTCAATTGCTGGAGTTGTTGGTGTGACTGGGACTTCTTCAGCAGAGACGCCTGGGCCCATGAGGAAAGCAAGACTCGTAAAGAGAGCGATGGTTCCGATGAGGCCATAGGCTTTACTTTTGATGTATTTTGGCGTTGATGTTGTTTTTGATGTAAACATAAATAAGTTTCCTTTCTAAAGTTTGGTTTTCTAAAATTCGGGGTCTTCTTCGGCAAGACCTACAAGATGGAGGGAATTGATAAGATGATTTTTTCGAGCCATTTGACGGCGCAAGCGTCTGCGCTGTTTGTAGCTTGGGTCGCGTTCGTCCATGAGACGTTCTAGAGGCTCTAGGTATTTGTCTGTATGTGAGGTATGACAGTTATTGATAATGGCACTTTCTGCAATTTGCATGAATGCGTCTGTTGGAAAGAGTTTTTCTAGACGGAGAATAATGCGAACATCCATGCATCGTTCTTCTCTACAAATAGTGTTGATGGTTACCATGTCATTCTTAACTGTGGTTGAATTTTCAACGTGATGTAAGATGCTTCGGATATCTTTTCGAGGCGTCTTTTGAATGTAATGCTTAAAGGTTTCGAAGGCTTCTTTAGATAGTCCTGCATAAGGTGTGTGTCTGAGCCTATGACTTTTTTTAGTTCTTAATTTTTCAATTCCCTTAGGGTTTTTGGTGATGGTTAGTGGTGTGTGAGGGTCATGTTGCTTAAGGGCCTCTAAGATATATTTGGCATCGTCATAGCTGTTTTTACCGTAGCGTTCTTTTTGAAGGACGTCTTTGGCTATGGCAATGAAGAGGTCTTGCGATAAAAGGCCTTCTAAAGCTCTTAGAGTGGTTGCGGTCATTAAACTTTTTTGGTTGTATTTACTATTAATCGCCGTGCGTTTAGATTGCATCTCGCTTTTGCTATAGCCTTTATCGTAAAGACGTTGCGTATAGGTGTATTTGCGATTATTTTTGATGTCGACCATTTCTCGATGGAAACGTTCAAAAAGGTCGGGTTCAAGACCCGCATGTGGCACCTCACCAATGGGATGAGCCATAGCTAATGAACCTCCTTAATAGCGATTATGTTCAATGTTAAAGAGGTGGTGTTTGATAACGTTGAGTTTTTGGTTTTCTTTGTCAAAGACCTCTTTACTTTTGAAGTAATCGATTTTGTGTTTTTGAAGATTAAGGAAGGCTTCTTGACCAAGATTATGCAGACGGTCAGTTTGGTCTTTAATGTCTTGGTTAAGGTCTGCGTTTTGGCTGTCAGGGAGCTTTTTATAGGTATCATAGCTATTGGCAATATGACTAAAGATGTCGTCCGCACGATTGACGTCGCTTTGCTTACGTTTCATGTCATCACGTGCTTTGTTGACGACTTGCGTTTGACTGTTAAGGTCTGTTTTTGCTTTTTGAAGCGCTTCATCGCGACTGTCAGCGTGAGCGGTTAAGGCAAAGAGACTAAGGGTTAAGGTTGATAAGGTGATTAGTTTTTTCAATAGGTAGTGTCCTTTCTATTTTCTTTTGTGATTGGCTTTTAATTGCCTTTAAAAAATTAAAGACACTTAAAAACCAATCGACTGATTGGTTTTTTTTCACGTGTTTACCGATGCGTCCATCAACTTACGGGATCTAAGAGCCACAATTGCATTTGGTCTAAATCGGGACGACACCATTGAATGAGAAGCCCTTCGTGGTCAGACATGTGGGTGTTCATGTAAGAAACGGCTTCTTGACTCACGGTGTGGCCGTAAAAAGGGGTTGGAATCATTCGTGTGAAACGATAGGTCTTCACATTGCCATTTTTGTCATGGACATCAATGGTTTTTCCAAGTTCTGCGTATTGTTCAAGGGGCGTTAAAACGCCAGGATTGTGTCCTGCTAAGTAGGTGACGTGGTTGTCGTTATTGTCTAGCGTGTAATAGCCTTGGACAATTTGACCTGCGTCAATGGCGCGTTGACTGGTTGATAAGTCACTGTAGATATTTGGTAAGGTAAAATCACCAACAGGGAGGTCTTTACCGTCAAAAAGAAATGACATTGGTTTTGGTTGGAACAGCCGTTGTTCGTGGATAGATCTTGTTAGCGAGAATTTGTTTGTGACGATGGGTTGATTTGGCGTGTTTTGTTGCAGGCTTCGTTGCAGGTTTAGTTGCAGATTTAGTTGCTGTGAGTTTAGGTGCTTTTGCAGGCGTTGCAGTGTGTTTTGATGTGTTAGTTGTTTTTGCAGGTTTAGGTGCGACAGTTTCTGTTTGAGGGGGTGCGACTTTGAGCGCTGATAGGGGCGATGGTATTGATGCAAAGCGCAAAAATAGTGATAAATGTTGTGATGAAAACTAAAAGCTTTTTCATATGAGTTGGGATCCTTTCTGATAGATAAATGAATGTATGACAATAATGACCGGTCTTATTATTGTCAAAGCCAAAAACAGGAATCGAACCTGCTTGCGTGATGCGTCTTCCAAAGACATTTTGGCATCAATCAATTTTTAGAAATAGACGAATACGATTTCGAATGTCTGTGATTGATAGATTTTTAAGAGGGATATCAGCTTCTTTAGTTTGACCTTTAATGTGTAGTTTTGTGGTTTCGTTAAAGGTGACTGTGAAGGTGAGTTGTGGATAATCGTCTTTAAGTAAGACGATATCGTCAAAGAGAGTTTGTTGATTCATAACGTTTATCCTTTTGCGACTTGTTCAGAGAAGGCAATGAAGGTTCTAGCGTCGCCACAATCAGTACCTGTAAACTCTAGGCGAAGGTTGGTTTCAATGTTTCGAATGTTGGCCCATTCATTTTCCGTAACGGCTTCAAGGGGTTGGTAACCGTGACGAGGAAGGGGCTTGTGGCGAGGGTTTGACTAATAGCCTTGATTTGATGGGTTTCAGTATTATAGGTGATAAGGACATTAGCGTCTGTAGCTTGGATAATGATGTGGCGTTGGTTGTTTACCGTGATGGTATTTCCGGGGTTAAATGTAAGAGGTTGCATAAATATTTTGTAGACGTCAGATTCATGGGCATGACGTTCCTTTCTAGTTGTAATGGGTTAATCAGCACGCGCTTGCGCGTGACAAAGGTACGCTGCCGAAGGCAGCATACACGACATAGCGGCTTTTCCAAAACCGAAACCATGGGTTCGGGGGCGAGCGTTAGCGAGACAGCCCGCAAAAAAAGCCTGCTAGGCATTCGCCTAGCAGGTAAAAACTTTATTATTTTGTATTTAGTTGTGTAGTTTTTTCTTGTATCATCGCCTCAATGGCATTTAGTGGAAGGACATTTCCGTCATGGTCATGGACAGGACTATAACAGAGACCGATGACATCAGTGTCTTTGGTTTTTAAAACGCCTAGTCGATAAGGTTTTCCTGTTTCTGGGTGTCCAGAAAGTGGCCAGGCATAGATTTCGTAAAGACGTAGGGTCTTAATGATTTCTGCCCAAAAGTCATCGATGTTTTGATGAAGCTTTTCGGAACGCTCTTTGCGGTAAGCATAATACGACCGTCCGTTATCCATGTTTTTAGACCAATCAAGGAGATGATCTAAAAGGTCAGGGAGGGTCTTTTGGGCACATTTTGAAGGCGATTTGATCCCGTCAATAAAGGTGATGATATGGATAGGATGTTTTTTGAGGGATGGTTTTGTTGTTGTGGGTTTTGTTGTTTTTGCTTTGGGTGTTGTGGTTGTTTTAGTTGCTTTAGTTGTCTTAGTTGTCGTAGCTGTTTTAGGTGTGGTTTTAGTTGTTTTAGTTGCTTTGGACTTAGTTGTAGTTGCTTTGGCTTTGGTTGTGGGTGTGGTTTTGGTTTTGGTTGTTTTAGTTGCTTTTGATGTTTTAGGTTTAGTTGCTTTGGTTGTTTTAGTTGCTTTAGTTGTAGTTGTTTTAGTAGTTTTGGTTGTCTTGGCTTTAGTTGCTTTAGTCGTTGCCTTGGCTTTGGTTGTTTTAGTTGTTTTGGGTTTCGTTTCTTTAGCAGTTTTAGTTGCCTTGGCTTTAACTGTTTTAGTCGCTTTAGTTGCCTTGGTTTTAGTTGTTTTAGTTGTTTTAGTTGTCTTGCCTTTAGTTGTTTCAGCTTTAGTCGTTTTTTTAGCTTTAGTTGTTTTAGTTGCCATCAGTGTCACGGCTTTCTAAAAGGTATTGACGCCCTTGGGCTTGGATGTTTGTAAAGGTGGCTAGACGCACAACGGGATAGATGACTTTATAGTAGTATTCTAATTGGTCATTGCTATAAAGGGCGTAAGTTTCTTCAGGATCTTCATCATTTTCAAGGTAGGTTTTTGAGCGTTCATACCAAATATGGCATTGGGCTAAAAAGAGACGAGGCTCTTTGTTGAGAGGGAGTTCAATAGGAAAGCCGTCAATTTCTAAGGTTGAGCCTTCTAGAAAAGGTATGACGGTTTCAAGGTTTTCTATTTGTTTGGTGTAATAGGCAGCTGTTCGTTTGTTTGTTAGTTGGGTGATGAGCTGTTCTTTTGGTTTAATAGGTTCAAAATTTTCATCGTAAGGCATAAAAAAGAGTCCTTTCTTAAGAGATTTATTTGTTTTTATTATAGCAAAAAGGGTGCTTTTTGACTAGAATAGGACATTTTTTTTGTTTGAAAATACCCTAATTTTGATCAAAAATCGCCTCAATTTTGTCCGAAACAGGTTTAATTTTGTCCGAAAATGCTTTGATTTTGTCCGAGAATTACTGAACAGTGTGTTCAGTATCGTCTTAAAAAAGTGCCTCAATCTCTTGCTGTGCTTGTTTTCATGAATTGTTTTCAAAAAATCATCGTTTTGTCCAAAACTCGGACAAATTTAGGGGCATTTTGTCCGAAAATGTCCGAAATTTTGTCCGAGAATGGTTTTTTCGGACAAAACTCGGACAAAAGTTTGTGAAATACGCACAAGAAACTTTGGAGTGTCAAATGAATATTTTGGGTTGGTTTTCGGACAAATGGATTTTTTGGTAGGTCATTTTTTTGTGTGTTTATGCATTTTTAATGATTGAGAGGGGCTGATGCATTGATTTGGTTTGTTTTCATAAATTTTCATTAGAGCTTTTAATCTTATAAATATACGAACTCTTTGATTTTTTGAAGTGTTTTTTCTTATGAAAACAAACAATGACGCGGTTTGTGGCATGTGTTGACACTTGTGGCTTTTTATGTTCTCGGACATTTTCGGACAAAAATTTTTTAATCTTCGGACAAAATTTGAAGGTTTCGGACAAATTCGGACAAATTCTCGGACAAAAATTCAAAATATACATTTTGTGTATAAAACCTATAGTAGTGGGTTTTGCGAGGGTTTGGTTTTATAAATATGTTATGGAAAACGTTTTCAAAGACCCCTTTTCGGACATTTTCAAAAAAACTTTATAAAAAAATAAAAAAAGAAAAAATTACTATAGGGGTTTTTTTTGGCGAGACAAATTTTCGGACAAAATTTTTTAGCCGCGATTTGGAGGGACGATAGTTGGCGATTTTTAGATGTGCATTTTTTTTCTTGCACTTTAGTTTGGAATTTGATACACTAGCAGTACGAAAAAAAGACAGAAAGCGAGATATTTTGTATGCCAAAGTTTTCGGCAGATGCATTTAATAAAGTTGTGGATCATGACGATGATGTTTATGATGACGATGTTTATGAAGAGGAAGAAGAGGAAATGCCTAAAAAGAAAGGCTTCTTTGACCGTTTTAAACGCAATAGAAAGGACGACGCCAGTGACGACCCTGAAGACGATGATGCTATCGATGATGGTGACTACGATGATGACGATGACGATTTTGAAGATGACTTGGAACCAGAAAATGGGCCGCTTAAGAAAATTATTTTCGGGATCGCAGGGGTCATTGTAACTTTTGGGGTTCTTGGTTTTGCCTGGAATGCCCTTGTTAACACACCTAAGGCTATGTTTGCGAAACGTTTGAACGCTTATAGTGAATTGTCTGATCAAACGGTTAATGCGACGCTTGATGCAGGTAAATTGTCACTTTCAACCAGTGGTGAAGTGGTGAGTAAAGATGGTAATCTTCGTGTCATGCTTGATAAGACAGACAAGACACCTAAAATTGATGTGATTTATCATAAGTCACTTTATGTGAACGGTGGTCTTTTGTCAACTTTCCTTGAAGATAATTTTAACTACAAGGCGCGTGGTCTTGATGATTCTTTCATTGACACCAAAGATATCGTTCAAGTCATCTTGTCTAAAAATGATGTGAAGACTTATGACAAGAGCTTGGCTGATTTTGGAAAGACTTACAAGAAAGCTAGCAAATCACGTGATACGGCTACGCAAAAGACCTTGACAAAGATTTTGAAAGATAAAGACACTTATGAACATAAGGACTCTATGTATCATGTGACGCTTGACGGGAAAGATCTTGATTTGTTGTATCAAGCATTGATGACGGATGCAACGCTTGGAAAAGACCAAAAAGAATTGGTTGCGTCTTATGCTGAAGCTTTGAATCTTAAGAAGTCTGATGTGAAAGCTAAGATTTCAGTTGGTGATAAAGGAAATGATCGTATGCGTTTGACGGTATGGTCTAAGAAGGACAAATTCAAATTGGTTATCTCATTGTCAGGTAAAACAAGTAGTGGCGTTAAAGCACCAAGTAATGTCATGTCAACCAAAGACGTGAAGAAATTGTTTGATGATGTTCAAAATAATCTTGTCGCTCAAATGGATGAAGATGGTAACGTTCCTGGCGTTATTGATAGCAGTAAAGATGCTGAAAAAGCTAAAGATAGTGCTAAAAAAGAAACGTCAACTGATAAAAAGGGAAATGGGATTAAAACGAAAGAATGAGTGAACTAGAAAAACAAGAATTGTCTAAACAATTGTTTGGGTCACCTGACTATGACGCCTTCTTAACTTTTTATCCGCCTTATCATCCAAGTGTTAAAGCCTTTAAAAAAGCTTTGGAAAAATAGTAAAGGAATCTCCTGTTTGGGAGATTTTTTTGTTATACTAAATGTAAGCTTAAGAAGTAACTAGAAAGGATTTTAAATTCTATGGCTAATTCATTGGTTGAACGTCGTGAAGTTTTTAAAGACGTTGGACAATATTTTCAATATGAAAAAGGCTTCGTTCATATGGATGTTGAAGGTATTAAAGAACGGTTTGGGCGTGAGGTTCCTGCCTTACAAACAGCAGGTGACGCCTTTAAAATTTATAATGATTTGACCTCAGAGGTGCTTGGGACACGTTTTGAGATGAAAAATCCAAAAGGGTACATGCCTCTTAAAAAATCAGCTTATCAAGTGCTTGAAGATGCTTATGTAGAGGCTTATCGTCGTAATTTGGATAGTTATGAAATGGGTAAGACCTTTGACCCGTGACGAACGCGTAGCGACCTATTTCATGCTTAAGAAAAGTCTTGAACGTATTCCTGAAGACATTAAGACAAATGTTAAGGATTGTGTTTCTAAACATGATGAGCTTCATGGGACTACAAAGACTTTGTTAAAAGAAGTTAACGGTGAAGGTTTAGAGACCTTAGCTGAAAACGTTGCGAATGCGACCATGGCTATTATTGACATGGAATCTAAGAAACGTCGTATCGCCCATCGCTATGGGGCTGATGGACGTCGTGAACGTTTAAAGAAATTGTTTGGGCAACGTGATGAAGCTTTGGCAACGTTTTTGGGTAAAGCCATTGAGCCTTATCAGGTTTCTGAACGTGCGGTTTTTGCGCGTGAAGAAGTTGTTGACATTAGTGCTGTCATGAGTGATCTTCGTGCCATGATGGGAATTACGTCTGAAGACGTGTCTAATCTTGTCAATAGCAGCGTACAAAAAGAAGCTGATAAAGAATTGATTCCTGGTGTAACGTGTTTGTACGAAGGCAAGACGCCTGTTGGCTTTAAATATAAAGACGTGACCATTGACTTTAATGACAATACGGATGTTAAGGCTCTTATGGCTGAAGATGGCGCTGTTATGATTTATAAGGATAAGGATACAGGCGTTCGCTTAAAGAATGTCGAAGGTCCTATGCGTATTGAATTAGGTAATGACGGTGCTCGTACAGGTAAAGCTGATTTATCGAATGTTAAAGCAGATGGTGATGTGACCATTAAAGCGTCTAAAGATACAACCGTTGTTAGTGATAGTGAGCTTTCTGGAAAAACGGTGATTGAAGATAGCGTTGTTGCGGATTCGTCTTTGGTTGATTCAGAAGTAAAAGCTCATTCAAAAGTGTCGGCATCTACGGTAACACATAGCTTAGTGAGAACGGGTGTTGTTGATGCTAGTACCTTGACAGACGCTGGTATTTTACAATCTTATGCTTATAAGGTGTCTGGTGATAAGGCTAAGTTAGAACGTTCAGCACTTGCAGGAATGCAGGCAGAAGGTGACTATACAGATGCTTTTAATGGTTTCTGGGTCTGAAGTAGGGTCTAAGAAAGACTTTACGGCTGCCTTTAAATGACCTTCGTCATATGACGGATCAAGATAATTTTCTTGGTATTGATTATTTGAAGAAAACTGGTGAAGATACACTGTCTTATCAATTGCCTGATCAAGATGCGATTAACATTTATTTGCCTAATCTTGAAACAGCGGTTGTTGATAAAAAAGACAAGGGCTTTGCTTGACAACACCTGCAGGTTCATCGGTATCCTTATCGGGTGACCTCATGGTGACAGGTGGTGATTTGCGTGTATCAGTCGGTGAGATTGATAGTTCTGTGTCTATTGATGGTTTGACCATTGACAATTATCATCAAGATAATGTGATTGCTGCTAGTGACCATGGAACGACGATTCTTAAGAATGTTGAAGCAACGGATTATCTTAACCTTGAAAATGTCTTTATTGATAAGGCAACCTTGTCTAATGTGACCATGAGTGAAACGACGGCTAAAGATAGTCAAGTGATTGATAGTCTTGTCTCGAAGAGTGTTGCTAATGATGCTCTTGTGGTTTCTTCTGAAGTTGTGGATTGTTCGCAAGTAACAGGTGAGGCTATTTATGTTAAGGCAAAAGAAGAAGTGCTTGATGGGCATCGTTTTGGTAAGATTATGTATGACGATAAAGCTGATTATGACGCGGTTGTTGCTGATTATAAGGCTAATCGTAAGACTTATGCAACAGATGGCACCTTGCCTGGACGTTTGACGGAAGATAAAGAGGGCTGTCATTTGGATAACTTGGTGGTGTTTTCAGAACTTGTGTCTGCGCGTGTGGACGTAGATGGTAAAGTGGATGCTGTCTTTAAAGATGGTCATGTATCGGTTGAAAAGACGTCAGCAACAGATAAAGTGGTTGTTGCTTTGGCGGATAATGCGTCTGTGACTCTTTCTGGGGCACGTTTTGAAGGGCTTGACAATCGCTTGTCTGGTGATGTGACAGTTGTTGATAGTACGGTTAAAGAAGGGTCTATCTTAGAAGGTAGTGTTATGGTAACACGTTCGACAGTCGATTCAACAAGTCTTAAGGATGCAACCGTGCGTAATAGTGACTTGCTTGGTGTCGATCAAGAAGTTGGCTCGATTGTTGACAGTACAGTAGTCAATAGTCGTTTGCAACAATCTGATATTGATGCGGTGAAAGATTTGTCAGAATCAACCGTGCTTCAATCAACGCTTAAGGGAACGGGTCGTGAAACGGTAGTTGATAGTCAATTTTTGGAATCAGATGTCACGCTTCAAACGTCTCTTCACGATACAGGTATGGCTTGGGCCAAGACGACAGCGACAGAAACGCGTTCGTATGTGCTTGGTAATCCTGGTAAACGCTTGGAAACCTTTAGGTATCATGATCGTGAAGCCTTTGAAAAAGGAGTAGCTGCTGTGTCTAATGGTCAGTCTTATGAAGACGTGCTTTCCGACTTACGAATCGATGCCTGTGCTTGATAAAGAAGATAACTCAGCGCTTGCGGATTATGACATGTCTATTGGTAGTCCAACGGTTGAACAAGACGGAATGCCTATGGTTTCTGAGGTGGATAAATGGTTTGAAGAAGCCTTTGGTCCCTTGCCAGAAGACGATGAAACCGTTGTTGAAACGACAAAACCTTTTGAGTTGAGCAACGAGGCGGATTTGAGTGGGTTTCAAGTAAAAGATTTAATGGATAAGGTTGAAGATTATCAAGCCAAAGCTGTTGAGAACCTCGACCCGAGTCAATTTGAAATTCAAGGGGCTAGTTTAAGCCAAGGAAAATAAGTTGTTCGTTTGAACAACTTTTTTTGGTATATGATGATTATGTTTAAAAGGTTTGTAACAATAAGAAAAAAAGACAGTTAAGCCTGTCTTTTTTTGATATAATAAAGCTATAGAAAAATAAGTTATTCATAGAAAGGAGTTGCTCATGGCAATTTCAACAGCAGATCTTGATCGTACAAAGGAACGTTTGAAAGAATTACTCCCAACCAAATCGTATGCGGAACGTATTGATCTTCTTCCTAGTGAGGTTCTTGAAACATATCATGAATTGCTTCATGACCCTCAATTACGCATTAGTAAGATTAGTGAAGGTAAAAACTATAATGGGGTGCGCATTAAGACACCTACCGGTCTTGAAATTCAATTTCAAGAAGACATGACAACCTTTGATGGCATGTATGTCAACGGAAACCGTTTCTATCTAGACCCTGTTTATGATGGGGAAAATATGCATGACATTCTTCAAAAAGCCATGTCTGGTTTAGATGGTCTTAAAGAGATGATTGACCTTGAACGCACCAAAGATATGCGTGACCAAGAGCGTCGTGACAATTCACAAGTTCGTGAACGTGGGCCACTAGGACGTTCAGAAACCTTGACTTTTGAAAATCAACGTGAAAATAACGTGCGTCGTGAGATTTACCGTTTTGCCAAATTAGGGGCAGGTCTTCGTAGTGATGCAGCATCTGATAGCACTTTAGAGGCTGGCGGTAAAGATGTGGTTCGTATGGACGATGCGATTGCTTACATTAAGATGAAGTTTAAACAAAACACGGTCTTGACGCGTGATAACTTTACCTATGAAGTGTCTAATCGTTTGTCTATTAATCCACGTTTGCGTCCAGAAATGATTGAAGCGGAATTGTCTCGTCATAAAGTCAGTAATGATGAGCTAG